>OLSB01000036.1_pt1 | contig 144690 bp, 144 predicted proteins | sample 1672071 | NCBI WGS metagenome assembly OLSB01 (sample SAMEA3136642, study PRJEB25190) | human gut metagenome | biome: human gut; feature: human-associated habitat; material: faeces | place: Austria | collected 2013
GTCTTTAATGTACAACATCCCACATTTTCGTGTCCAGTTTTAGTTTACCACTGCACACCCACACGATAGTTTAGAGATCACCCACACCCACACGATAATTTAGAGCGCCAAAAAAATCCGGGGCTCTAAGCTCCGGATTTTTTATTCTTCTTCTCTCTGCCATTTAAGGACTTTGCGGTAGGTGTTGCATCCGAATATGATTCCTACCACCAGAACGCCTGCGATGCTCAGGTTTCTTACGATCTTTGATACGTCTACGCTGACAGTGATGTCTGCTGTTTTCTCGCCTTTTTTAGGTAAATTCATGTTGTTCACCTCCGTATAAATACATTTTACCAGATAATCTTGTTCATGTCAAAATCAGGTGTGCGGAGAAATCTTTTTAATCCGAAAAGAGAATCACTGTCGCCCCGCCGTATTTCATTCATCTTCTGGTAGCTTGTAAGAGAAATTTTAAAACCGGCCTCTTTAAGTATTGCATCTGCGCTTCTGTCCTTGGGATAAGAGCCGTAAGGCCAGGCAAAAACTACAGGGACGGTGCCGGAAGCCGCAGATATCTTCCGGCTGTTGAGTTCCAGATCTTCTCTGAGAATAAGGGAATAAGTTTCAAAGCTCTCCCCGGCCTTCATATCCGCACCCTTTCTGCCGCCTTCGGTGGAGTGAAGATTATAAGTATGGCTGCCTATTTCTATGTTTCCTTCTGCAGCCATTATTGAAATTTCGCCCCAGGAGAGGCTGGAATTAAAAAGATTCCGGTATATGTCATCGGAACTGGAATCGCACTGGCTGCCTATAACGGATATTACAGATTTCATGTGGTATTTCTGAAGCAGAGGAAAAGCAAGAGAGTAATTATTGGCATAGCCGTCATCGAAGGTTATAAGGACAGGTTTAGCGGGAAGCGGACTGCCTTTTTCAACGTAGTCTATGAGCTGGGCAGCGGAAACACTGGTGAAGCCATTTTCGCCCAGCCATTCCAGATCCGAACGGAAAGTATCGGCAGTAATAGTGTAGTCGTTTACCTTTGCCTTGCTGTCAGTAATTCCGTGATACATAAGTACAGGAAGGGTAACGGAATCACGACTGTCAGGAATCACCGGAGATGATGAAGATGCGGTTAAACAGGAGGCGGAAAAAAGAACCATGGAGGAAATTGCCAGAATTGCGGTGATGATCGTAATGAAAAATGCTTTCTTTTTCATATATATTCATATCCTTTCAACGGAATATTTTATTCCTAAAAGCCCGTCCATATGATATAATGATGCCATGGAAAAGGAAAATAAAATGCGAGTAGCTTTTCACACTCTGGGGTGCAAGGTGAATCAGTACGAAACAGAAGCCATGAGACAGCAGTTTGCCGCACGGGGATTTGAGCCTGTGGGCGAGGAAGACATGGCGGAAGTATATGTTATAAATACATGTACCGTGACAAATCTGGCTGACCGCAAGTCAAGGCAATATATACGGCGTATGAAAAAGAAAAATCCGGATGCGGTGGTGGCGGTTACAGGCTGCTACGCGCAGGTAAAACCGGAGGAACTTGAAGCGCTGCCGGAAGTTGACATTGTGGCAGGCACAGGTGAAAAAGAAAATATAATTGAATATGTGATGGACTTCATATCTGAAGGCAAGAGCCAGCTGCACATAAGAAGCTATGATGAGCTTTGCGAATATAGCGGAAGCGGCATCATAACATCCATGGAATCGCGCACCAGAGCATATATCAAGGTACAAGAGGGATGTGACAGATTCTGCAGTTACTGCCTTATTCCGTTTGCACGTGGCAGAGTAAGAAGCCGCAATCCCGAAGAAATCCTGGAAGAGGCCGAGACTCTGATTTCACAGGGATTCAGAGAACTGATACTCACGGGAATAAACACAGCGCTTTACGGTACAGAAGATGGATTCGCCGAGAAATACGGTATTGGCGCTGAAGAGGCAGGAATTGAGCATATAATCAGCAGAATAAGCAGCTTGGAAGGAGACTTCAGAATAAGGCTGAGTTCACTGGAACCTGCGGTTATCAATGCCGAATACGTAAAGCGGCTGATGAAGTATGACAAGCTGTGCCATCACCTGCATCTGTCGGCACAGAGCGGCAGCAGCCATGTGCTTGAACTAATGAACAGACCATACAATGTGGAAGATTACATGGACATAGTCAGGGTGCTGAGAAGCTGCGATCCATACTACGGCATAAGCACCGATATTATTGCCGGATTTCCCGGAGAGACAGAAGAAGACTTCCGCGGCAGCCTGGAACTTATTGAAAAAGCCGGCTTCTGCAAGGTACATGGATTTAAATATTCGAAAAGAGAAGGAACGGCTGCTGCTCTCATGAAGGATCAGATCCCGGCAGAGATAAAGAATTCCAGAATGGAACGGCTTCTTGATGCCGGCGAAAACTGCGCGCGCAGATTCTTTGAAGGATGCGTGGGGCAGAGGCGCAGAGTTCTCTTTGAGGAACAGGAAGGAGAATATGTTACCGGCTATACCGACAATTATATCAAGGTATACGCCCATGGCAGCGAGATAAACTGCTTTAAAGAAGTCACACTTCTTGAAATATACAAAGACGGAATGAAAGGAGAATTTTAAATGGCAGACTGTGTATTTTGCATGATAGCAAACCACGAGATCCCATCCAACATCGCCTACGAAGACGACAAGATAATCTGCTTCCATGACCTGGATCCCCAGGCACCGGTTCATGTTCTGGTTATCCCCAAGAAGCACATAGAGTCTCTGGACGATGTAAAAGAAGAGGACAAGGAACTGATGGGTCATATTATGATAACCATCAAAAAGATAGCGGCAGAGCTGGGACTGGAGAAGGGCTACAGAGTGGTAAGCAACAACGGAGAGGATGCTTTCCAGACTGTAAAACACCTCCATTTCCACATACTGGGAAAGAGAAAACTTACCTGGCCGCCGGGCTGATAAACCCATATAACGAGAGACATACTTGCAGACAGGGGAACTGTCCTGTCATATGCTTTGCTTTTAAAATCTGCCGGCATTTTCTGAGAATGCAGGCAGATTTTTTTGCTCTGTGCCAAATGTTGAGGCGGAGCAGGTTTGCAAATAAAAATTGTTTTTTCAGAGGGCTCAGACCCTCTGTTTTTATTGTCCAAAAGCATTTACCTTTTTCAAGGCAGTTCTTCTTCCAAAGGGTAAGACCCCAGGCACATGATCATCATGCTCGCTGATTGAAGCTGAGTATGTGTTGACGATCAATTTCTTTCCCATGGAAAACTGCTGAGATAACTGAAATTATTTTCAGCCATGGCATTAACTATTATAGGTGCTTTTTTCGCTGATAAAGAAACCCGGGTTTGATGTTCATATATGCGAGTGAATAAAAATTCTATAAAAGTAGCTAAAACATGAAAAAATATGAATAAAAATTCAAAAAAGCATTGTATTTATTCATTAACACTGCTATAATCCCACATATAAATAACAACGATAAGACTTAAGAGAGAGGAAGACTGAAATGAAATTATTAAAGAAAGCGGTTTCGGTATGTGTGGCATCACTTGTAGTGCTGTCGGCATGTACATCAGCAATGGCATGTACAGGAGTATATGTGGGAAATGAAGTAAGTGAGAACGGCAGTTCATATATGGGACGTTCAGAAGATATAGGAGATATGTACTGCAAAATTTTCGGCGTTGCAGAATCGAAAAAAATTGAACCGGGAGATGTTTTCACTGACACCTATGGATTCCAGATGGAATATGACAAATTTAACTATCCTGAAAACACATATTCATACACTTATGCAAAGGATTCACCTGCATATGGTGAAACAATGACAGATTCCGAAGGTAATCCCGTGGGAGAAGCATATGCTGAAGCAGGACAGAACGAAAAAGGCGTCAGCATGACAGCCACAGTATCCACCAGCTATAACAGCGACGCTAAAAAGGCTGATCCGCTGGTAGATACAGGTATCTGCGAGATTTCGATGACCAGCATCATACTGGGAGGAGCAGCTACCGCCAAAGAAGGTGTGGATCTGCTGGCTGCCATAATCGATGAATACGGTGCAGGTGAGTGCAACTCCATCATGATAAGCGACGCCAATGAAACATGGTATTTCGAAATTGTTTCCGGTCATCAGTACGCAGCAGTAAAGATGCCTAAGGATAAGGTATCGATACAGCCTAACATAATGCTGCTGGATGTGATAGATGTCGATGACACAGAAAATGTGGTTGCATCAAAAGACCTGGTTAAGCTGGCAGAAGAAAACGGATTCCTGGAAACAGATGAAACCGGAAAAATACATGTTGCTAAGACGTATGCCGGTGAGAATTCCGGAAAAGGACAATATTCAAGATATTGGCAGGGTGTGTACTATATAAATCAGGAAGCTGCAAAGCTCATAGACATAACGGCTATCAACAACGGGGTAAATCCTCTTCCTCTTTACAATGACCCGACATACAAGCTTTCGACGCTGGACGTGCTGCAGCTTCTGGCATATCGCGGAGAAGGGTCTGATATGGATTCCAATAAGAATTCGGGAATTTACGCTATAGGAAATAACAGACAGGCTGAATGCCATATCTTCGAAACTCGTCAGAACATGCCTGCAGAGATTGCTACAATTCAGTGGCAGGCCATGGCAGATGCGGAATTCTCCATATTCATCCCTTATTATGCGGCACTGGTAACTGACGTTCTGGACAGCTACGATAACGAAGAACTTGCCAAGAAAGTCAACCGTGTTCCTGTGATAGATGAAGAGTTCCTTGAAAAAACACAAGGCTCAATCAACTGGAACTTCCAGATGATAAACAACCTTTGCTACAATAATCGCGAGCTGTGCGCTGAAAATGTGAAAGCATATTTCGAAAAATGGCAGGAGAGCCTTATCGAGCAGCAGAAAGCCATAGATGAGGATATGGCAAAGATTTACGCGTATGATAAAGAGCTGGCCAAAAAGAAGGCAACAGAACTGGGAAAAGATCTGGCTAAACAGACACTGGAAATGTCAGATTCAGTGCTTGATGAACTTGTCGCTTACCTTGACTCAGGAAGCAACGATCCATTTGTTCCAAGCGCAATGACCAATAACATCATGCCGGTATATAGCTTTGAAAATATCGGCGGAACAGGCCTGCCGGCAGATTCTGAAAATGAAGACAAGGAACCGGGAAATACTGCAGATGGAACAAAAACAGAAGCTTCCGTATCGAAAGCTCCTAATACGGGAGATTCCTCCGATATGGTAATCTATCTTCTTCTTGCAGCAGCTGCACTGACAGCAGCCGCAGCAACAGGGGCATGCAGCCTCAAAAAGACCAAAAACAATTAAGTTGATTGCATAACCAGAGGTTAAAGCCTGCCGCCATTTTTAAAAATGGCGGCAGGTCTGCTGTTTTTGTGCGTATTGCAGAGGGGCGCATATGCAGGATGAGCCTGCAAAAGCCAAAAAATGTCTTGCACCGGCGGTATAAAAATAGTATAATATATCCGTTATCGGCGAGATAACTGTTCACAGGCTTATGTATTTCATTTTAGTCAGGAGGTGAATCAGGAATGGCACAAGTAATCGTAAGAGAAAACGAAAGTTTAGAGAGCGCTCTTAAGAGATTTAAGAGATCATGCGCAAGAGACGGCGTTATGTCCGAACTCAGAAAAAGAGAACATTACGAGAAACCAAGCGTAAAGAAAAAGAAAAAATCTGAAGCTGCAAGAAAAAAGGCTAAGAAATACTAATTTTTACACAGTCATTCTTACCCTTGGAATGCACAACAGCTTCCGCGAATAGAGGTGACAGAAGTGACGATAAAGGAAAGGCTTATGGCCGATTTCAAAGAAGCCATGAAGGCCAAAGACGATATTGCTAAGAACACCATCAGTCTTGCCAGAGCTGCCATAAAGCAGTATGAGGTAGACAACAGGGAAGAACTTAGCGAAGAGGGCATCATTGCCATTTTATCCAAGCAAGTTAAAATGAGAAAAGATGCACTTGCTGATTTTGAAAAAGCCGGAAGAACAGATTTGGTAGATTCCTACAAAGCCGAAATAGAAATCCTGAACAGATATCTGCCCGAGCAGCTTTCAGAGGACAAAATCCTCGAGATTGTTAAAGCTACTGCAGCCGAACTCGGTATCGAAGGCGGCAAGCAGAATATGGGCAAGCTTATGGGTCCCGTTATGGCCAAGTTAAAAGGTTTGGCAGACGGCAACACCGTTAAAAAGGTTGTCATGGACTTTTTGGGATAAAGAGTACAGGCTCTCTGCTATGCGGAGAGCCTTATTTATTTGCAGGAGGTAATTGCAGACTTATGGCTCTTACACATTTTGACAATAACGGAAAAGCAAGAATGGTGGATGTTTCGCATAAAGACGATACGGAACGTATTGCCAGAGCAAAGGGTAGCATAGAGTTAAATGAAGCCGCTTACGGAGCTGTGCTGAAAGGTGAATCGTCAAAAGGCGATGTCCTTGCTGTTGCAACGGTTGCGGGCATTATGGGAGCAAAGAAAACCTGGGAACTGATACCGATGTGTCATTCAATCAGTCTTACCGGGTGCGATATAACTTTTGAAAAACGCCTCCGCAGAGACTCGGGCGGAGGAGAGGTGATCTGCACCTGCACGGTAAAAACCACGGGAAAGACAGGCGCCGAAATGGAGGCTCTTACAGGTGTCAGCACAGCGCTTCTTACAGTCTACGACATGCTCAAAGCGGTGGACAGAGGGATGAAAATCGGAGAAATATATCTGATGGAAAAGGATGGCGGTAAGAGCGGGCATTATTTAAAGGAGGATCACCATGAATAACAGCAGAGCTGACATTGAAAAAAACTATAATGCAGCGATAATAACATTGAGCGATAAGGGCGCTGCCGGCCTGCGAAAGGACGAAAGCGGTCCTGCCATAAAGCAGATGCTGGAGAAAAGCGGATTCTGTAAGGTGGAAGAAGAACTGATAATGGCTGATGAACCGGAGGAACTAAAAACCGCTCTGATAAGAATGTGTGACAGCTGCGGATACAATCTTATACTGACCACCGGAGGCACAGGCCTGTCGCCCAGAGATTTTACGCCGGAAGCAACCTTGGCAGTTGCTGATCGAAACGTACCGGGAATTTCGGAATATATGAGAGCAAAATCCTGCGAGATAACACCCAGAGCCATGCTCTCAAGAGGCGTGTCGGTAATCCGCGGAAAAAGCCTTATTATAAATCTTCCCGGAAGTCCCAAGGCTGCTGTGGAGAACCTGGGTTTTATCATGCCCGCATTGGAGCATGCTCTGGAAATAGTAAGCGGCAGCGGCGGAGAGTGCGCAGCCCATGGCGCATAATTTGAGAAAGGGGAAGGAGAAAAGTCATGCCATTAAAAATAGTGAGAAATGATATAACCACAATGAAGGTTGATGCTATAGTAAATGCTGCAAACAACTCTCTTTTAGGGGGCGGCGGAGTTGACGGATGCATACACCGGGCGGCAGGGCCTGAACTGCTGGAAGAATGCCGCAAGCTTCACGGCTGTGAAACAGGCGATGCAAAAATCACCGGAGGATATAAGCTGCCATGCAGATATGTCATTCATACCGTGGGTCCTGTATGGAGAGGCGGAGACCACAACGAAAAGGCGCTGCTTGAATCGTGCTACATAAGATCCATGGAGCTGGCACTGGAACACCGGTGCACCAGTATTGCCTTTCCTCTTATTTCGGCAGGTGTATATGGGTATCCCAAAGATAAAGCTCTGAAGGTGGCCATAGACGTAATCGGTGATTTTCTGCTGCGGCATGAAATGGATGCGTACATAGTTATTTTTGATAAAAAAGCATACCAGATAAGTGAAAAACTCTTCGGAAACATAAGAAGATACATCGATGACAATTACGTAAAAAGTCATGAAGAACCGCCAGAATACATGGCTTACCGTGCTGCCGCTGCAAGGGAATGCCAAATGCAGAATATCGGCGCAGCCAATATGTCGCTGGATGAAAAGCTCAAGCAGCTGGATGAAAGTTTTTCCCAGATGCTTCTCAGAAAAATAGACGAAAAGGGTATGAAAGATTCTCAGTGCTACAAGAAAGCCAACATTGACCGCAAGCTTTTTTCGAAAATCCGCAGCGATGTCAATTACAGGCCTAGCAAGACGACAGCTATCGCCTTTGCCATCGCGCTGGAACTTCCCCCTGATGAAACTGCCGACATGCTGAAAAAAGCCGGATTTGCGCTGTCCCACAGCAACATTTTCGACCTTATCATTGAATACTTTATCGAGGAAGGAAATTACAATATTTTTGAGATAAACGAAGCGCTTTTTGCCTTCGATCAGCCGCTGCTGGGAGCGTGATAATTGTCGCCCGGCAGGCGACCGTTACATACATACGATAATTTATAATGTGACTGTAAGTTGAAGCTGCAGTCACTTTTTTATAGGAGGTATGTGACATGAAAAAAGAAAAAAAGAACAATACAACAGAGCTAGTATTCATAATTGACAGAAGCGGTTCCATGGCCGGCCTTGAAGAAGACACGGTGGGCGGATTTAACGCAACGATCGAGAAACAGAAGAAAAAAGATGGTCTGTGCCTGGTAACTACCGTATTCTTTGATAATGAGTCAGAAATTATTCACGACAGAATCAGACTGGAAGATGTACCTGAAATGGCAGATGAGTACTATGTGAGAGGCTGCACCGCACTTCTGGATGCTGTAGGGAAAACCATAGAGCACATTGGAAACATTCACAAATATGCGCGGCCTGAAGACGTACCGGCCAACACGATTTTTATAATAACCACCGATGGTATGGAAAATGCCAGCCACAAATTCACAAAAGACAAAGTGAAAAAGATGATAGAACGTCAGAAAAAGAAATACGGCTGGGAATTTATCTTTATAGGGGCCAACATAGACGCAGTCAATGTAGCGGCAGGTATAGGCATAGGAGCTGACAGAGCAGCCAACTACCATGCAGACTCAAGAGGAACCAGGGTCAATTATGAAGCCATGAGTAAAGCCGTCTTCTCCATGAGAGAAGCAGGAGCAATACCTGACAACTGGAAAGAAGAGGTGGATAAGGATTTCGCAAGCCGTTGCAAAAAACCATGAGGCGTGGGATAATTAAAAAAAATAACTGCTCAAGCAGAAGATAGAAAGTGAGAATAGCTAAATGACAGAAGTTGTGGCGGCGCTGATAGGAAAGGAAAATAAATTCATGATATGTCAACGGCCGGAGCATAAGACCAGAGGGCTGCTCTGGGAATTTCCGGGCGGAAAAGTGGAGAAAGGAGAGATGATGAGGCAGGCTCTTTCACGGGAATGCATGGAAGAGCTGGGAATTGAAATCGAAACAGGGAGCATTTTTATCGAGGTTGTTCACGCATATCCTGACATAACGGTACACCTGACGCTTTTCAATGCGCAGATAATCAGCGGAGAGCCGCAGCTTCTGGAGCACAATGATATACGCTGGATTACACCGGAGGAAATATCTGAATATGAGTTTTGCCAGGCAGATGAAGAAATCCTTAAGAAGATAAAGGATGAATGGAAGCAGGCATAACTCCGGGGTAAAGAAGCATATGGATGTGGAAAAAATTGATAATTATGCATAAAATGAATAAAGATTGACAATAAAATATCTAAGTGGTATAGTCTAAATATGAAGAAAATGTGAAAAATTTGAGGAGGAACGGAAATGACGCCTGAAGCAGAGAAATACTTTGATTCCCTTAAAGAGACTTATGCGTCACAGAGACCAAAATCAGAAGCTCTCCACAAAAAGGCCTGCAGATACATGCCCGGGGGAGATACAAGGACAGCGACATTTTTCCTTCCTTTCCCTAATTTTATAGAACGCGGAGAAGGAGCGTATATGTATGATGCCGACGGGCATAAACTCCTGGACTTTCAGAATAACTATACTTCGCTGATTCACGGCCATGCTCACAAGGAAACTGTGGAAGCGGTGTGTCAGCAGATGGCCAGAGGAAGTGCGTACACGGCTCCTTTTGAAAAGCAGATAGAATTGTCAGGGCTTCTGGCGGAGAGATTTCCGGGGATAGATCTCATTCGGTTCACAAATTCCGGCACAGAGGCCAATATGCATGCGCTCAGAATTGCCAGAGCATATACAGGCAAAGCCAAAATAATCAAGACCGAAGGCGGGTATCACGGCACCACTGATGTGTTTGAGGCCAGCGTGGATCCTAACATCAAGAAAGCCGGAACTCTGGACAGCATAAAAGTAATACCGGAATCAAGAGGAGTTTCGGAGAACGCGCTGAAGGATGTCCTGGTGGCGCCTTTCAATGATATCGAGAGAACTGCAAAAATCATTGAAGAGCATCACCATGAGACAGCGTGCATGATAATAGAGCCGATAATGGGATCTGCGGGACAGATAACTCCGAAGATTGAATATCTCACATTTCTTAGAGAAATAACTGAAAGATACAATATCGTACTGATATTTGACGAAGTTGTTACAGGAAGGCTGACGACGGGAGGCGCGCAGAAATATTACGGCGTAACTCCCGACATCACGACGCTGGGCAAGATTATAGGAGGCGGCACGCCGGTGGGCGCCTTTGGCGGAAAAGAAGAGATCATGCAGATGTATGACCCACGCAGAAAGCAGATGTACCACTCTGGAACTTTTAACGGCAACGCAGTTACCATGGCCGCAGGACTTGCTACCATGAAGGCTTTCGACGAAGAAAAGGCTGCCTATGTCAACAAGCTGGGAGACAGATTCAGGGACGGAATACTGGGTATTTATCGCAGACTTGGACTTAACATGCAGATAAGCGGCGCCGGATCAATCTATAACACTTTGTTTACGGATAAGCCGGTAAGCAATTACAGGGATGTTGCTGCCGCACACGAAGAACTTAATAAAATTTTATATATGGCCCTTCTAAATAAAGGTGTATTCAATGCAGAGAGAGGAATGTTCTGTATGTCGACAGCCATGACGGAAAGTGATGTTGACTTCGGGCTTGACGCGGTGAAATCCGCGCTGGGAGATATGCTGCCTGTCATAGCAGCAGAGGCACCGGAACTTATACTTTAGTTCTTTCGGCAGCCGCAAAGGTATGCCTTGAGAATATAATTCACACTACAGGAGGACAAAATGAAAGAGAAGAGACAACCCCGCCTTCCTAAATTCTGGGAAGCCCTCATACCGGTAGCCGCTATTCTTGCATTCATGCTGCTTGGTACTCTCGTGTGGGGCATGGACCCACATGTTCCGTTGGTTCTGGCAACCGTGATAACCGCAGGCGTAGCTGCATGGTGCGGATACTCATGGGATGCAATAATAACCGGAGCTCTGGACAGCATCAAGAGTGCTGTTGAAGCGTTACTTATCATTCTGTGTGTCGGCATGCTCATTGGTTCATGGGTATGGGCAGGAACAATGCCTGCCATGGTATACTATGGACTTGAGTTTATCGCACCGGGAGCATTTCTTGTATTAGGTGCAATTCTTACGGCAATCGTAGGACTTGCAACAGGATCATCCTGGACAGCTTCAGGTACCGTTGGTGTAGCTCTTATGGGTGTTGCCATGGGTCTTGGCATTCCTGCACCTCTGGCTGCCGGAATGGTTATCTCAGGCGCGTACACAGGCGACAAACTGTCACCGCTGTCCGATTCTACAAACGTTGCAGCTGCAGCAGCAGGAACTCCGCTTTATGATCATGTAAGCGCCATGATGACAACTACAGTTCCAAGCTTCCTGATTTCGCTTGTTTTCTACGGAATCGCAGGTGCTATCGTAATCGATGCAGACGGATATGATCCTACACTGGCTCGCGAAATCCAGCAGGCTATCGCTGATAACTTTAACCTGAGCCCATGGCTCATGCTGCCTGTACTGGTAGTTATCATTGCCGCTGTAAAGAGAATTCCTGCAATACCTTCACTTCTGCTGGCAGCAGCTTTCGCAGGTATAATCGCCATGATCGCACAGGGCGCATCCCTGGCAGAAGTTCTCAGCTCATTCCAGGTAGGATACTCTGCAGAAACCGGAAATGAAATTGCTGACAAGCTGTTAAACCGCGGAGGCCTTGACAACATGCTCTGGACCATTTCACTGATCATGTTTGCCCTGGCATACGGCGGAATGATGGAAAAATGCGGATTTGTAGAAGCTCTCATGGGAAGATTCGTAAGAAAGGTAAAGAACGTCGGCGGACTGGTTGCTGCAACCATCGTTACCGGCATAATCTGCGATGTAATCCTTACAGACCAGTATCTGGCCATCATGATTCCTTCAAGAATGTTCAGAGACGGATTCGATGCAAAAGGCCTGTCAAGAAGCTTCCTGTCAAGAACAACCGAGGATGGTGCTACTCTGTGGTCACCAATGATCCCTTGGAACGGATGCGGAGCATATCAGTCTGCAACATTGGGAGTTTCCAATTGGGCATTCATGCCGTTCGCATTTATGAACCTGATAAATCCTGTTCTGGCAATAACCATTTCGTATCTTGGAATAGGTATCAAGTGGAAAGAGTTCGACGGACTGAAGGGTGAAGAACTGAAAGCTGCAAAGGCTAAGAAGAAAGCTGAGCTTAAAGCGGCAAAGGAAGCAGCCAAGGCTGCAAAATAAATCCGCTACTGCAAAGAGGATGTAAAATGAAGGAATATGTTTCAATAGATACAAAGCAGACAAAACTGTCGACGAGAATAGTGGCCCTTATAGTGAGCATGGTTCTCATCGGAATCAGCATCGTAAGGAGGTCCATTTACGGCGGACTTATCGGTGCAATGATTATTGCAGCCATGCTGCTGACAAAGAAAACCTACGTATGCGAGGAAGGGCTGGTAGTCCTTTACGACGTTATCGTCTACAAATACAAAGAGGTCTGGCCGTGGGAGGATATTCTGGAGATACATAGGGAACTGTCACCTGACGGAAAGAAATATGCTCTTCATTTTATGAAAGAGGTTATGTCAAAACGCCTGGTCTATGACATACCGCAGGCAAAGGCTGTAATGACCTTTGCAAAGGAAATGAACCCCGAAATACATTTCGGAGATGTCAATGACTGACGGCAACATAAGATAACAACACCCGCAGCCTTGCAGGCTGCGGGTGTTTTGCAGTTCAATGTACCATTCAATTGTGCAAACCGGAAGTTTTAGAGGAAAGCACGGAAACAAGAATCCAAACAAAACAAAAAACTTAGTGCACTTTAAAATGCAAGGAATACCACCGGTAAATCAGTCTTAAGTTTTTTGCTTATTCTTTTAGATTCATCATACATGTTCTCCATAGTAGCCATGGGTTGAGTATATTATAGCAGGCAGATAATTTTTTTCAATGCGGCAACCGCCGGAAGGGAAAGTGTGTGACGCAAATAAAAAGTCCACCGCAATTCCTTTTAAATCACGATGGACTCATGGCGGAGAGTCAGGGATTCGAACCCTGGGTTCCTTTCGGAACACAGCATTTCGAGTCTAAATCCAAGTTGGTTTTTTCGTGTCCGACGAGGACGAAACCGAGATTTTCGTAAACGTGGGAAAGCAAGGTATATCAAGGCTTTTCAGACGTTCCGACCAGAAATGACCAGAAAATGATTCGAGCCGACACGGACTCAAATAAAGATTTGTTCTTGCGAATTCCACCTTTTTTCTTGCCTATTTGCAAGAACATATGCAAGAAAAAGCATGCCAAAACACATCATACGGAGCACCCCTTTCGGACCGCAAAAATGAAAGGAGCTTCGTCATGAAATACGATGCAAAAGAATTCAAACAGTACCCGGAGATCATGAACAAGGAGCAGATGCGTATCGCCTGCCACATCAGCAAGCGCACGGCGCTCTATCTTCTTCAGTTTGATCTCATCCCCCATACCTGCACGGGCAAGAAAACACGCTGCTACAGCATTAAAAAGAGCGACGTGATTGCCTTTATGAATGACCGAGAGGTCAATCCCGAAAAATACATAGCACCGGAAAACTGGTACAAGTACGGGGACATCGACGTAAAGGCTTACAAGATTCGCATCCAGCCGCAGCTTGATGTGGACAGTAAGAAACACCGCCGCTTCTACGAATGCAAGCTCGCCTCTCAGCCGGATGTAATAGACGTCGGTGCCGTGGTGGACTTCACCGGCTATAACCGCCGTACCGTCAGCCAATGGATCAGACTCGGAAAACTCCGGGCACTTGTACTTCCGCAGAAGTATATGATCCCGAAATGCTACCTCATCGACTGGCTTTGCTCAGACGAGTACAACAGCACCAACCGCAAATCCAGAGAACATATCAATATGCTCTGGGAACTCTCCAAATGGAACGATGGGAGGCGCTGACGGTGAGGAAGAAAAACAAGATATATTTGACGCTGAACGCGGCTGAAAGACGGCTGCTCATCCAGGGCTTGCTATCTTTTCGGAACAAGGTCATAGCAAGAGGAATAGATTCTGTGGATATTGACCGGTTGTTGCGGATGCTGGTCAAGTGAATAAACTGGAAAGTTGTTATCTTTGGATAGCAACTTTCTTTTTAAAGAGATGGTTAGGTGATTGCATATTTTTATGAACTGATCAAAAAGTCTTGAAAAAATGCCTAATTTGTGCTATAATATAGGAAATATCTGCAAGGAGGTTGCTCAATGAGCTTAGGCGAAGCAATACGTATGACAAGGCAAAAGGCCTTTTATACTCAAGAAGATTTTGCGAAAGAATTAAATGTAGCTCTTTCAACGGTAAATAGATGGGAACTAAACAAAGTTAAGCCGAATATGAAGGCGATGAAGGCAATCAAAGTGTTCTGCGAAGTAAATGGTCTCCAGTACGAAACCATCGAGGATGAATGGTTGCGATATGCTGTTAAAGAAGGTGAAGCCAAATGAATGATATAAAAATAATCCGCAATCAGAATGACATCAAATCGATTAATCTTGATGACATTGCTATATTTGGTATGGACGCAGAAAAGTTTTTGGATTCTCTTCCCGAAGAACCTATCTTTGACCTCGTAGTTACATCTCCCCCCTACAACATTGGTAAGGAGTATGAAAAAAAAGTTTCTCTTGATCAGTACATGGCATGGCAAAAACGGATCATTGAGAAAATATATGTTCGACTCAAAGATACTGGCAGCATCTGTTGGCAGGTTGGTAATTATATCGATAATGGTGCGATCACCCCGCTTGATTTCGAATTTGCACCTATTTTCAAAGAACTTAATATGCAGCTACGCAATCGTATTATTTGGCACTTTGGCCATGGATTGCATAGTAAAAAGCGCTTTAGCGGTCGATATGAAGTTGTTCTGTGGTATACAAAGACTGATAATTATACCTTCAATTTGGACGCGGTTCGTGTTCCAGCAAAATACCCCGGCAAAAAATATTTCAAGGGACCAAACAAGGGACAGCTGTCTGGGAATCCTCTTGGAAAGAATCCGGAGGATGTTTGGGAAATCCCCAATGTAAAGAGCAATCATGTTGAAAAGACTGCTCATCCTTGTCAATTTCCGGTAGGGCTGATTGAGAGACTTGTATTATCAATGACTAATAGCGGCGAATTAGTTTTTGATCCCTTCGCTGGTGCATCTTCATCAGGTGTGGCTGCCGTTATTCATGGCAGATCATTTTGGGGTTGTGAAATCGTTGATGAGTATATTGACATTAGCCAGACCAGATTGCAAGAGTCAGTAGAAGGAACTGTAAAATATAGACCTTTTGATAAACCGATATACGATGCAAGCAAAAGCAATCTTTCAAAAAGGCCCAACGAGTGGGGGGCAGAAGTACATGAGGGGGGAGAAGAAATATGAAAACGATAGAATACAACTACCGTAGCGGCAAAGAGATTATCCCTCCGGAGATCGCGCAAGGTGTCATTTCTGTTATTAATAGTCTTGACTATAGTCTAAGTAAATATGAGATCAAAAACTTTAAGGATGATCTTTCTGATCGCCTTAAAAGTCAGGGATGGTCTGATAAAGCCTCACTATCGGTAAAGTCAAACATCACGATAACAGCAATACTTAAGAATATCGGCCTATGTACGCAGACCGGAAATATGGCTCGAATGTATGCCGATTTGATGAAGCTTCAAGCTTTGTATATGGACGAAAAGATAAAAGCCGCCATTTTTGTTGTACCGACAAAGGCATGTGCCAATTCTTTCGGAGGGAATGTCGCAAATTATGACAGACTGCTCAACGAGTTGGTGAATATCTTTTCAAAAGTAATAACTGTGCCGATCTTAATCATTGGATTCGATAACGTGGAGGAATAAAGATGAGTACTTATGAATTTGGAGCGCCTTTGCTTACAAGAACAAGTGAAATATCTGATAAGGTCGGGAAAGCAACAGTGTATTTTCCTCTTGTAGTCATGGGGAAAAACCAGAGACTAAAGCAAATAAGGGTTAGAATTGGGTTTCCGGTTTATAGACTTGAAAACGGAAGGACCAGAACTTTTCAGAAAGAGTATCTTGCAACGCACGCTGATGCACCCGCAGATCTTTTTACTATGGATACAGACTCTTTGGAAGCACAGAGAGCACAGCATGAGATTCTGAAAAAACTTGCCGAAGACGAAGATTTGCTAAAGGAGTTCCAGAGCGGAACAGAACAAACAGAGCCAATAATCATTACGACCACCGGCGTCGTTGTGAATGGAAACCGTCGTTTGTGTACTTGGCGTACACTGTATTACAAAGAGCCGGAGAAATATAAATACTTTGAGTTTATTGACGTTGCAGTTCTTCCTGAGGATTGTGACGAAGCAGAGATAAAAGCTCTGGAAAAGAGACTTCAAATACAGAAAACCCATCGAGCAGAGTATAAATGGCACAATAAGGCTGCTATGTTGAAAGAGGAGAAGGCTCAAGGCGAAAGCGAAACATCTCTTGCAAAGTCCTATGATATCTCCAAAAAAGAGGTTGGACTGCTAATCGATGCCTATGAGTACGCTGAGATTTATCTGCAAAAGATCGGGAAACCTAATCAGTGGAGTCTTGTTGATGGCGATGAATTTGCCTTTAAGTCAATGGCCGAAGCTCGTGGCAAAATCAGCGATCAGGGGAAGAAAGAATTATTTGAAGCCGTGTGCTTTAAGTTGATAGAACAGAAGGATTACCAAGGCGGAAGACTTTATCAAGTGATTCCTGACATCGCAGATAATCTTGAAGCTATTGCAACGCAACTTCAGGAAAAGGGTCTTCTTCCTAAAACGGAAGTTCCAGTAGAACCTACAGATACACCTGAGTCTGATCCCGATGAGACATCTGGAGATGATGTTGATTTGCTCGGTGGAGAAGAAACTCAAAATGATCAATATAGTCAAATGGCATCTGCTATCCAAGACGCAGATGTAAAACTTGGTGGACTTGCAAAGCAAGTTATTGACGAGCAAAAAGCACAGAAGGCTGAGATGAAAAGCAACCGTTATCTCGTTAATACGCTTGCGAGGGTTGCGAAAGATTTGTGGAATGTTGAGACTTCCGGACTTAACGAATCAACCGTCACTGCGGGTGTTCAAACACATATTGACGCTATTCGTGAAAGACTCAGTACTATTGAGGAATGGGTTAATAGTCATCAACAATCCGAATGAGGTTGAGCATATGAAAATACGATTTGAGTATGACAGCGTTCATGAGGAAATCGTTCTGATACCGTCGGGGTTTTCATCATTTGAATGGAGTAGTTTTACGAGAATCCTCTCTGATTACGGTGAATTTACTGTTTCAGAAGGAAAAAATGTCTGTATCCCATACAGAGCATTCCTTGGAATACGTGTAGAAATAGCAAGATATATCAAGAATCATGGAGTATCTACCGAATATACAACAGAGATTCGTGATATCTTGAAATCTATCAATTCGAAGTCATATTCTACGGCAATAAAGGCCGTAGATATGTCAGAGGATGAAGTTGTTGCTAAACTTGTTTCGGCAGGATTCTCTCGTAAACTGACACCTAATCAAATGAATAATGTCCGCCATCTTGCTCCTATGCCAGCTGGTGCAACATTTTCAGTTCCTGGTGCCGGTAAAACCACAGAGGCATTAGCATATTTCTTCTGTAACGTAAAAAGTGAAGACCATCTTCTTGTTGTTGGTCCATTAAGTGCAATGGGTGCATGGGAGGAGCAGCTACAAGCTTGCTGCCCAAATGCAGGGTATTCTTTTGTTCGCTTGCGCGGAGGCGCGAAAACAATAGATCGCATACTGCGTGATGCTCCACGCTTTATGCTGATTTCTTATGGCCAATTTGCAACTGTCAGTAGTTTGATTAAAGATTTTTTGACTTATCATTCGGTGATTATGTTCCTTGATGAAAGTCATAGAATAAAGAGTGGTCGTGCTGGCGTAAGTCCACAGGAAATACTAAATGTATCCTGCCTTCCGGAAAAAAAGCTTATCATGTCCGGTACTCCATGCCCGCAATCTATTTCAGACTTGATCCCGCAGTTTGAGTTCCTTTATCCAGACAAGCATCCGGACGAGGATAGCATTACAAGTCTGCTGCAGCCGATCTATGTCAGGACAACGAAAGGTCAACTTGGAATACCTGCAATACAGCATCGAAAAGTAACATTTAATATGTCCCCGCTACAAAGCGAGGTATATCGTTCGCTGCGCTCTGAAACCAAAAGACAGATGACAACGCTTTCCGATTCTTCAAAATATTCTCTCAGAGAACTTGGAAAGAAAATAATGAAAGTTGTTGAATTCACATCTAATCCTTCTCTTTTGGCAGATGATATGGACTATATTTTTGATAAAAGATTGGGAGACTTAATTTCTGAAGATTGCGGTCCCAAAATTGAATACGCTTGTAAAAGAGCAAGAGAATTGGCCGCATCAGGAGAAAAGGTTATTATTTGGTCTCAGTTCGTGAAAAACGTATTGTTGATAACAGAGCGGCTGAAAGACTTGGGCGCTGATTGCATATATGGTGGGGTTAGTTCAGGAGATGAAGCAGAGGAAGACACGAGAGAATGGAAGATAAAACAATTCCATGAAAACCCGGAGAAAATGGTTCTTGTATTGAACCCTGCCGCTGCTTCTGAGGCGATTAGTCTGCATAAGGCCTGCCATCATGCTATTTATGTGGATCGTTCATTTAACGCTGCCCATTATCTTCAATCCGAAGACCGGATACATAGATTGGGCCTTGAAGTCGCGCCAACAATAGAAATTCTTGAGTGCAGAGGTACGATTGACGAGGTTATTGATCTGCGGCTTAATATGAAGGTACAAACAATGGCGGCTGCATTGAATGATTCATCGTTGAACGTTGAAGCTATTCCGTATGATATTGACTTTTCTGATGATGAAATCAACAGCGAAGATATAAAGGCAGTAATTGACTATTTCTTCGGAGATGATGGGATATGAAGAGTTATATTTCTGTAAACATCGTCTCCCAGGCATTAATGCTTTTGTCTGCCGTTGAGAAAAACCATTGTTATTCAGTACTTGATCTAAATCAAATAAGGTTCCCGTATGGTTTCAATTCTGAGTCGGCAATGCGCTTTGCGGCTCAATGCGAGTGGGTTAAAATCGGTGGCATCACATTTGAGATTACTTCTACCGGCCACAAGATCGAAAAACTATTCGATGGAAAATGCATAAGTCAAGAACTGTGGCGAGAGATATTGATTTGCTACATTACGGTTTGTAGGCCTGTCTGGGCTAAGCGAATCCCTTATGGTCGCAAAGAAGCATATCTCATAATGAATGAAGAAGAAAAACGTTGCTTTGATGAAGCGGCTCTTATGGAATCCATTGATGAAAGTGTTGTTCAATGGTGGGACGGTATTGCTGAGATAGAACGGCAAAAACAAGATTCTATAAAGAATGCTACTGGAAGACGTGGAGAGTATCTAACTTTAGATTATGAGCGAAAAAGAACCGGAATAGAGCCTGATTGGAGATCGGTTGAAACAAATCTATCAGGTTATGATATTATGTCGGTTAGATCAAATGAAAATAATGAGCATATCCTTATCGAAGTTAAATCTTCTGCCGAAAACGAAGAATCTGCTATGTTTTTTATCAGCAGACACGAATGGGATATGGCAACATTGATTAACAACCGGAGTCGCTATTATTTTTACCTGTGGAATTTGGCATATGGTAATAAAAGGCTGGCTATTATTGATGTGGATACGATGGCCTCTCATATACCAGATGATAATAACACCGGCAAGTGGGAAACGGTATCTATCCCGTTCTCAGCTTTTTTGTCATATTTTACATCCTTATAATTTGCTGAATAGAAAGGAGGATTCATAATGCGCCCTGTTAATATATATCGGATATCTCGCATCCATGAGGAGATTGATTTTAATCGTATAGAGAGACATGAATCTCAAAAGAGTGGTCGTCGCCATATCCATATTCACGAAATTGAATCTTTGCGTTTGTTCGTCGATGCGCTAATCAATCGCGGTGCTCTCATTTCCGAATTGGAAGGCTTCCATTATGGATTCTCTATTCCGCAAATCGGGAAAGAGTTTGATCTGTTAAAAATTACAGAAAAGAATTGCCTGAATATTGAATTAAAATCGCAAGAGGTTTCTGAAGAACAAATTCTCGAACAGCTTTTGCGAAATCGGCATTACCTTATGCATCTTGGAAAAAGAATAACTCTCTACAGCGTAGTAACAAATAAACTGAAATGCTACAAGCTTTCTCTAAACGATGAGCTTGTTGAGTCAAGCATTGATGAGATTGCTGCATCTGTAAAGAAAGATTCTTCAAACTATTTTGAAAACATCGAAGTTTTGTTTCGCGCATCGGATTATTTAGTTTCTCCGCTTAACTCTCCGGATAAATTCATCCAAGGTGAGTATTTTTTGACACAGGCTCAGGAACAAATCAAAAAGGAGATTTTGAAAGGGATTGACAGTGCCTTCCTGGGTGCATTTTTTCATATTTCTGGAAAGCCCGGAACGGGAAAAACATTACTGCTGTACGATATTGCAAAAACCTTGTCAAAAAATGGAAAAACTCTGATTATTCACTGCGGTAAACTGTCAGATGGTCAGCGAAAAATTGACCAAGACATAGAAAATCTAAAGATTGTATCTGCGGTTTCTTTGAGGTCCGATGATTTTGATTTGAGCGAATACAGTTTCGTTTTGGTTGATGAATCGCATCGCATTTATACGCAACAATTTGACAAAATCGTATATTCTATCGCTGACAACGATCAAGTATGTATTTTTTCTTCTGATCCCGGACAAATTCTATCTTCTTCAGAAAGAAGAAACGACATCGAGGGGAAAATCAGTCAGCTTCATCTTGATGGCGAGTATTTGTTATCAGAAAAAATAAGAATGAACAAGGAATTACATTCTTTTATTTCTGTAATTAAGGACCTGAAGCATAAACCTAAGGTCCCTATGAACTATGAAAATGTATCTGTCAATTATGCCAATACGACGCAGGAAGCGCAGAATATGCTGGAATATTACCGGCAGAACGGCTATGTTTTTATAAACTATTCAAAATCCAATTACGAATCAAGCCCGTATGCTGCTTATGAAGAGGATTTCGATACACATCATGTCATAGGGCAGGAATTTGATAAAGTTGTAATGCTAATGGACAATTCCTTCTACTATGATGAAGAAGGTGTTCTTAAAGGTATTCCACATCCAAACCCGGACTATCTGTATCCTAATCTGTTCTATCAAGGTGTCACTCGCGTAAGAGAAAAGCTGTCACTAATAGTGGTTGATGCACCTGCGCTTTTTGAGAAAATCACATCCATTTTTGAAGAATGTGAAGAAAAATGAAAACACGCAGCAATGCCGTGTGTTTTCGATTAACCAGAGAGTGGAGAAAAAGTTGTGAGCAAAAAGATAGGCAGAAATGACCCATGCCCATGTGGAAGCGGTCAAAAATACAAAAAGTGTTGTTTGGGAAAAGAAGACAATCCCGAATACTCTGATCCATCGAAAATTCCTATGATATACAAGAGCCTCAGAAAAGAGGCTCGTTTCAAGGAATGCATCCATCCCAATAGGTCTGAATGCTCTGAGAAGATAATATCCGCGCACTCAATTCAAAATAACAAAATTCTTGCTAAAATATCCGATAATGGGAAAGTATTTATGCCTTGTCCCAAGCCGGATTTGATGTTCACAATTCAAAAAGAGTATGGCCGAAAAGAGGCATCAACATTTACTGGTTTTTGCGGATACCATGACAAAACCCTTTTTCAACCAATAGAAGATCATGACTTCATTGGAACAGAAGAACAGGTCTTTCTATATATCTATCGAGCCTTTGCACTTGAATATCATAAAAAGCAAGAGGCAGTGCGCATTGAACAGGCAATGTTTGCCCAAAAGCCATCAATTGCTGCCATTCCAGATCGAGCAATAGACGGGAAAACGGGGTTCGATATGGCTGTTTCTGACTACGAAGACGAAAAAGCCATTTTTGATTCGGCAATTCTGAGTGGAAATTATAGCGTACTGACAAGTATTGTTTGGCAATTCGATGGGTTTTCTAATTTTGCTGCATCTGGTGGAGAGGCGCCCAGCCTTGATTTTGATAGTCATCCTATCCAGGATTTATTAAACCCTCATGTTCCCGCGAGACACATCTATATCAGCGTTTTCCCTGAGAATGATAAGACCAATGTTATTATTGCATGGCTAAAAAAATATGACGATATTTTTTCGACAATAAAACAACGTCTGGATGCATTGACTGTACAAGAAAAGAAAAACTATGTTAATAATACACTGCCGTTTATTACTGAGAATATAGCAATTAAGCCAAGCTCATGGGATGCTCTATCAGAGCATGAAAAAGAAGAGTTCTCAATGATTTTTTACGGTCTCCCAGAGCTTATGGAAATTGAAGGCGAGAAATTTGATCGTTTTCAGAGAACTTCATTTGATTTGTTTGCGCTATAATTCCGACTCCTACACCTTTGCGCGTTTCCTACTCAGTCAGTACAATATAATCAAACAAAAACACGGAGGTTTGATTATGGAACTGACTTACACGAAACACGGCGATTACTACATTCCCGACCTTGACATACCGGCCCAAGAGAAAGTGCCGGTAAACCGGTACGGACGGATGCACGGCAGCTACCTGAAGAAGAATAACCGGACCGCGTACAACGAACTTCTTTTCTCAGGCAGACTGAACCGGTACCTGGCGGAGCTCGGTGAGCAGGCGGAAAAAATGCTTGCGCTGCTGACAGAGCAGTACGCTACGGCGGAGAACGTCACCGAAGAAATGAAGGCAGCGGATCAGATGGGCTGGGTACGTGCCATGAACTCCATCCGCAACCGCGCGGAAGAAGTTGTCTTTTCTGAGCTGGTGTATTGCTGACAAGTGAACAAAACAAGATGGGCGTCTGCTTTCATGACGAAGGCAGGCGCTTTTTCTTTTTGAGGTGGTGCCAATTGACCCCACCACCACGCTCGTTCACAATTTTTGTTTTTAATGTCCCAAAAAACGGACTATAATTATGTTACAATTATTTTTGGAAAAGCAGGAACATTATCTGCAAGCATATCACGTTTTTAAATAGAGGATGCGATGATCTGGCTGCCAAAAAAATATTTTTGAAAAAATTTCGGATATCAGGAACATTATTGCAATTCTCGTCACGTTAATAAATAGAGGACGCATTCCTCGGAAAGGAGATGGAAGAAAAATGCCGATTATGATGAAACGCAAGGACGGAACGATCACGCCGTTCCGCAATGCGGAATATCTGTCTGCCTACTACTTTATTCCAAAAAGGATTCTGGAGCAGTGCGGAAAGGAACTGAACAGTATTCCGCGCAACCCACAGAAGCTGATCTGCGATTATAATGCTGTTGCCGTCGTGGAAAGCGATCTGTTCATTCAGCTTATGATGGATGCCTACGCATATATGGTTTGGCCGTATATGTGCCCCGGTGAGTATATGGAAGTGTATTCCGGTTACGACCCCGCGTGGATATTCGCCCACTCTCCCGCGTACTGGGTTCAGGAAATGCTGGACGAAAACGTAATACCTCCGTCAAGCCGTTTGCTGAGAATGAACGGCGATATTGAATGGGTAACAGAGGAAGAAGCCAACGATATCCTGCTTTGGCTTGTTCCACAAACAATGGCTCACCGTGAAATGGGTCCTGTCATCGCTATCGCAGAAGAATACCGCTGCTTTGAAGATTTTGATACCCGCGCTAGCAATCAGAAAAAGGATTTCTACCGCAAGTGGTATCACACGCAGACACAGCATCCACAGATTTCTCTTGACGGCTTCAAGACGGATTACGCTGAAGAACACGACGGTCTGGAATGGGATATCGAAGACGAGTCAGCGAATTTCGAGAACGAATCTACGGTAAAGGTCCTTGCAGAGCAGTTCATGGAAACACTATCCGAAAAGGACAAGCAGATCCTTCAACTTCGGCTGGAAGGATACACAATGGAAGAAGTCGCGGAAAAGCTCGGTTACGCCAATCACAGCGGCGTACTGAAGCGGCTCCGAAAGATCGGACAAGCGTTTGAAAAATATGCTGACGTCGATTACGGCTTCGACGGAAAAAGAATCATTTAAGCATCTGTTGATTGATGAAAAATCGGCAGGTGCTTTTTTGATGCCCGGATTTCTCCGGGCTTTATTATATGATAACTGCTCCCACAAATTTGGGAGCGAAAGGAGGTGAAAAACACATGGAACGTTTCTACAGCATAGGCGCACTTTCACAAAGTATGGAGAGACCGAAGAAAGGCAACAATGTCTCAAATGTTTTAGGCATTATCGAAGACGGTGCTCTGGAGTTTCAGGATCTTTGCGAGGAGTATATCGAAGAGTTTCCGGAACTCTTGAAAGCAAACAAGCCCCAACTGCGTCAGGTATTAAATGATTTGAGAGAATACCTGGACACCATTTATGAAGAATAGGAGGTGAAAAATCATGATGGTCAGAAAACAACCCGCTCAAAGGAAGGAGATGATGAGGCATGGGAAAGATTCAACTGATCGATGCAGAGACCCTGTATTACAAGCCCCTTGAGCATCCGAAGATGCTCATTGACGGCGTCCTCTCAGACGGCCTTGCAATCATGGCCGGTGACTCAAAAATCGGCAAGAGTTGGATGGTGCTGTGGATGTGCCTCCAGATCAGCAAGGGCGAGCCGGTATGGGGCCTCCCTACCAGAAAGACGGACGTCGTATATCTCGCATTGGAGGATCGGGAATGGCGCGTCCAGCAGCGTATGCAGGACCTGACGGACACGCCGCCGGACAACCTGCATTTTGGCTTCTCCTGCGGTCAGCTCGGTGCCGAACTGGAAAGCCAGATCGAGGACGTATTGAAGGACTACCCCTCCACGGGGCTGCTCTTCATCGATACTCTTCAGATGGTAAGAGACAATGTCTCTGCGAAGGTCAACGCTTATGCGCAGGACTACAAGGACCTGTCCTCTCTTAAGAAGATCGCAGACAACCACGGCATCTGCATCTTCGTCGTACACCACACCCGCAAGGAACGGGACGGCGGCAATATCTTCAATGATATGACTGGCTCGACCGGCATCATGGGTGTGGCGGATACCGGCATGATCCTGCGTAAGGAGGACCGATTCGGAGACGATGCCACCCTCTGCATCACCGGACGTGACGTGGAGGAGAAAAAACTGAAAATGCAGATGTGCGGCGTCAAATGGGAGATCACCGAGGAGCTCAGCGCCGATGATCTGCGAAAGGAACGGATCCCCGATTTCGTATTCAAGGTCGTGGATTTTCTTTTTGAGCACAGAAAGTTTGATGGTACTGTTACCGAACTGCTTGCCGCCGTCGGCAATACCGAACTGAAACCAAACGTCGCCAGCAAGTACCTGACACGCTTTTACAGTGAGGTGTTTGCTCCGATGGGTATCACTTATGAATACCGCAAAACGGCGGCAGCGAGAACGATCAGCCTTATGCTGAATGACGGTGCTGACGGTAATGACGGTCTTTCCGGGACCGAGAGACTTGCGTCACTGAGGGCGAAAAATGACGGTATATCCTTACTCCCCGATTCACCGTCACAATCGTCATTTGCGCCATGGAAGGAGGTGGACGACGATGAAGAATTACCGTTCTGAAAACTGCGAGGCTATACGAGATTCTTCTATCCGTAAGGATAGCGAGCATGGGATTTGTATAGCCGTCCGGCTTCCAATTCCCCCGTATCTCCCGATACGAAAGGGGCGCACCCCTGTAACCCCGCCGAGAGGAGGTGAATGCTATGCGTAATCGAATGGACGAAATCAACGTGAGGGTTTTCAAAACCGAAAAGAATACCATCCGAAGAAAAGCGAAGAAGTGTGGCATGAATATGTCGGAATATCTCCGTACACTCGGAACGGAATCGGCGGTGAAGGAGGCCCCGCGTGAGGAACTGATGATGGCGTATCGGAAGCTGACGAAACTCCACGACGGTATCCGCTATGAGGTCGCCATGACCGAGCTTAACGATGCCTTTACAGAGATCGAAGGTCTGCTTCTGAAAGCCTACCACGGAGAGGAGGATGATGCCGATGGCGGTAACGAAGATATGGGCGATCCATGACAGCGTCTCCCGCGTCGTGGAGTATTGCAGCAATCCCGAAAAGACAAAGCTGACGGATCTGGAGCAGGTGCTTATCTACGCCGCCAACAAAGCCAAGACGCTTGACGAAGGCGAACAGAGCTACGCTGTCTCCGGTGTGAACTGTACTCCCGATACGGCAATCAAGGAAATGACCGCTACGCAGAAACGCTTCGGCAAAACCGGCGGCAATGTTGCCTACCACGCCTACCAGTCCTTCAAGACCGGTGAGGTATCGGCGGCAGAATGCCATCAAATCGGACTTGAAACAGCACGAAGGCTCTGGGGCGACAACTATCAGGTATTGGTGGCGACCCATTTCAATACAGGCACCTACCACAATCACTTTGTTGTAAACTCCGTCGGGATGTGGGACGGGCACAAGCTGGAGGCAAAATACGGCGTCTACTATCAGCTCCGCGCCATGTCGGACCGTATCTGCAAGGAGCATGGACTGTCGGTGGTAAAGAACCCGCAGAAGCACAAAACGGCGCGTTCAGTCTACTTTGCCGAGAAGAACGGTGAGCCCACCCGCTTCAATCTGATGCGGGAAGCCTTGGATAAAGCTATGACGATGGCGTCCAGTTGGACTGAGCTTTCGACGGTACTTCGTAAGATGGGATATATCTTTGAAAGCGGCCCCTATCACAAGTACGCGACGATCCGATCCATCGGCTCAAAGAAAGGCGTCCGAACCTTTCGGCTCGGCGATGAGTACAGCAAGGAAAGTATCGAGGACAGGCTGATAGATAACCAACGGGACTACCGGGTAACGCAGAGATATTTCGAGTTCCTGGAGCCCTACACAAAGGAATACGCAAGAACAAACCCGCCTACGGAAATGTATTACCGCAAGCGGGATTTTTATTTCCGCGCTCCCCGCGTGACTGGTTATATCAGCTTTTTCCGATGCGTTGCCATCGTGCTCGGTATCGCTCCGATGTACGAAAAGCAGTATCAGAAACCGCTGTCAGCGGAATGCCGTGAGGCCTGCCGCAAGCTGGACCGCTACACCGATGAGGTGACGCTGGTGTGTCAGGAGCATCTGGAGACACCGCAGGACATTCAGGACTATATCGTCCGGATGAATGCGGAGATCGACGAGGTGACTGCCGTCCGCAGCAAGATCCGCAATAAGCAGCGGAACTGCACCGATCCCGTACAGATGGAGGAACTCAAAAAGAAGTGCGCTGCCTGCACGACGGTTCTTGTAGACCTGCGCAAAAAGAAGAAAACAGCCTGCAATGTGATTGAAGATAATCCGAAGCTCCGTGAGCTTTTGGAAGCTGAATTCGAGGCACGGCTGGAAAACGACCCCTATCTTTCCGAAAGAGAGAAACGCGCCATTGTCGGGCAGATTTCTCCCGAACGAAAGGAAAAGGATTATGAACGCTGATTACAGCAGAAAGGAATGATTTTATGAAGAAAAACCAAGTAATTGATCTGGGATTGACCGGCTACGATGAGCTGTTCATGAACGATCAGGAACGTGCGGATATCCGAAAACCGAAGGTCGAGGAGATTCCGCTGACAGAGCTTACGCCCTTTAAGGATCACCCGTTCAAGGTGAAGAACGATGAAGAAATGACCGAACTGATGAAAAGCATTGCCGATTCCGGCGTTCTTGCTCCTGCGCTGGCACGTCCGAAAGAAGGCGGAGGATACGAGCTGATCTCCGGCCACAGACGGCTTGCTGCATGCCAAGCACTCGGCGTAGAAACCATGCCCGTGATCATCCGTGATCTGACGGACGAAGAAGCCGTCATCACGATGGTGGACAGCAACCTGCAAAGGGAGCATATCCTGCCGTCTGAAAAGGCATTTGCGTACAAGATGAAAATGGACGCAATGAAACGGAAGGCAGGACGCCCCGAAAAGAATTCGTCGCAAGTTGCGACGAATTTTGATACAGCGACGGAAATCGGCAAACGTGCCGGTGAAAGCCGGGATCAGGTATTCCGCTATATCCGCTTGACCGAGCTGATTCCCGATATCCTCCAGATGGTGGATGACGGAAAAATTGCCCTTACTCCGGCGGTGGAACTTTCGTATCTGCAGGATTTTGAACAGGAAGCGCTCTTCTCCATTATGGACTGCGACGAGGTGACACCGTCGCTTTCTCAGGCTCAGCGTTTGCGCCGCATGAGCGAGGATCAGACGTTTACTGACAGAACTGCGATGCAGGTACTATCCGAAGTAAAGGGCAATCAAAAAGAATATGTAAAGGTTCCGGTGGATTCGCTGCGGAGCTATTTCCGTCCGGATACCTCTATTAAACAGATGACCGAGACACTTGTCAAGGCTATGGAATTTTACAACAAACACTTAGAGCGTCAGCGCAGAGATCGCGATGCCCGCTAATTTGAAAGGAGATTAAAACCATGAAAAACAATAATGAACTCAACTATTTCAACGAAACCAGAAAGCAGGAGCTTGATAAAATGATCGCCGATTTTTCGGACGAGGGGTGTATGTTCGTGGAGGATATGTTCACGGAATTTAACGCTTGTTTCCGTCGCGGCTATGACCGCAGCAACGGCAGAATGACCGTTTCCTTCGGGGACGAGCTCGGCAACGACCTGACCTTTATTCTCAGCCGGGAGGAAATCGAGTATGTCACCGCAGGCGTGACCGAAAAACTCGATAATCTCGTCTGTGACAGCTTTGCTCCCTATGACGGGGACGATGCCGAAGAAAGCACGATCAGACTTACTCCGGTGAACACCGATAAAGAACTTGATATGCTTCTCACTCATGTGCTTGGCGATGATGGGGGTGGTGCCGATGACTAAGACCGAAATCCAGACGATGTACGAGGTGATGTTTACTGATTATCCCGATATTGTAAACGTGGCACAGGTGCAGAGTATGCTGAATATCAGCCGCCATCTGGCTTATTCGCTCATCAACGACGGATATATCCCCGGTATCAAGATCGGCAACGCATACCGCGTCCCGAAAGTCAACGTGATCAATTACGCGCTTTCGGCGGGTAATTCCGGACCGGCAGCATAAAATTCTGATTTGAACTGAAATGGCACATTGGACGGGCATTCCGAAAGACCGTATAATGATTACGGTCCGAAAGGGTGCCCGTTCTTTTGCTATCGACAAAGGAGGTAAAGATTATGATAGCAGGACACCTGCAAATTAAAAACGACTATTACTATATGGTCCTGAGTTATACGGACTCCGAAGGCAAACGAAAACAGCCGTGGATCCCGACAGGACTTCCCGTGAAAGGAAATAAAAAACGAGCTGAGAAAATGCTGATAGAAACACGGCAGACCTATGTGCCGCCGGTCAGCAACGGTAACGGGCATCTCTCTGCGGATATGCTGTTTGCCGACTATATGGAAACGTGGCTTGAGATTATTCGCGGCTCCGTGGAAAAGACTACTTTTTCTTCTTACACACAGATGGTCAAGAAAAAGATTGTACCGTATTTTCGCGATACCGGTCTCACACTCGGTTCCGTTCAGGCCAAGCATATTCAGAGCTTTTATCTGCATGAGCTGAAATCTGTTTCCGCCAGCACGGTGATCCATGAACATGCGAATATTCACAAAGCTCTGAAATATGCCGTAAAGATGGATCTCATTCCGTTTAATCCCGCTGACAAGGTGGAACGCCCGAAAAAGCAGAAATATATCGCCGATTACTACCGGTTGGATGAGTTGGAGAAACTTTTTGAAGTGACGAAAGATCATCCCTATTCCTTGCTGATTCAGATGACCGCTTTTTACGGGCTGAGGCGAAGTGAAGCTCTCGGCCTGAAATGGGATGCGATTGACTTTGAGCGCAATACCATCACCATCAGGCATATTGTAACCGAAGCAGAAGTGGACGGCAAATCTGTGATCATCAGTGAGGATCGCGCCAAAACAAAATCAAGTCTACGTTCGCTTCCGCTGGTGGGACATTTCAGAGAAAAGCTTCTGGAACTGAAAGAGCAGCAGAAGGAAAATAAGCGCGTCTGCGGAAACTGTTATAGCTACGACTACGACGGTTATATTTTTGTTGACGCTATGGGAACGATCTTCAATCCCAACGCGGTAACAGAGAACTTCAGCAAAATTCTGAAGAGAAACGGTCTGCGACATATTCGCTTCCACGACCTCAGACACAGCTGCGCATCCTTACTTCTTGCAAACGATGTTCCGATGAAGCAGATACAGGAATGGCTCGGTCACAGTGATATCAGCACAACGGCGAATATTTACAGCCATCTGGACTACAAATCCAAGATCACTTCCGCGAATGTTATGGACAATGTTCTTGCGCTTCCGGACACCAAAAGTCAGGGCTGGTAAGCTAAGTTCTTGCAAAAAAATCAAGGCAACCCCGAAAAGCCTTGATATATAAGGCTTTTCGGACATTGCCAGTTCTAACAAACGTGCAAAAAACAGCCGAAAAAGGGCTGGATTTTCCGTATTTTTCGCAAGAACAACGCCTCGCCAAGAAAAAGGAAAAGTCCAGAAAACCCTTGAGTTTACTGGACTTTTTGGCGGAGAGGATGGGATTCGAACCCATGTGCGATTGCTCGCAAACTGATTTCGAGTTTTATAGGTCAATGGTTGTTTAGTGATTTTTGAAGGCGGTTTCGGGCGAGTTTGTATTTGCCGAAAAGCTTGATATTTAAGGCATTTTTTGGCGGTTGCACCGCAGAAATCCCGATAAATAAAGGAAAGTTCGAATAACGGCATTTTCGCTGTTTTTGGAAAGAACAGGCACTATTTTGGAAAGAACTGCGGAAAGAACAGAATAAACATACCAACAACGGCAATACACGGGAAAAACCCACACCGACAAAAATATTTTCGAGGTGTATTGCTATGAATGAAACCGCAATCAACTGGGATTCAATCCCTGATGTTATTACCAAAGACCAACTCTATCAAATCTGCCACATCAGTAAATCAACGGCATTGTATCTGCTTCGCAGCGGCAAGATACCGTGCGAATACACGGGCAAGAAAACTCGCTGTTACAAAATCAAAAAGGCCGATGTTATTACATATCTCGAAAAGAGAAAAGTATTTCCCGAATCCTATTCCGCACCGGCTGGGTGGTACAAGGGGAACTATGCCGTCAAAATGAACGCCGAAGTACCCGAACAGGTTCTTGAAAATATGAAACTGTATTACACGGAACTTTTTGCGCAATACCCCGATGTGCTGACTGCGACCAAAATATCAAAAGTAATCGGTTACGGCACAACGTCAATCAATAATTGGTGCAAGAGGGGACATCTTAAAGCATTCAAGAGGAACAATGTGAATCACATTCCGAAAGTATATTTAATAGAATTCTTTTGCTCAAAGTATTTTCGCACAATCACTCGCAAATCCGATTGGCATATTCGCACGCTTCAGGAATTCCCTCGTTGGCAAGTGATACGAGGATTGAAAACAAATGAGTGAATATGCGCTGAATTTTCACTGAATATTCGCTATGTTCGCTGTAAAAAGTGGCACAGGGATGGAGATATTCGTCGTAATTTTTGGCACGGGCAAAATTTGCAAATTCATAAATCGCACATTCGACTTTTGATAGCCTCCTTTGTACAATAAGGTGCAAAGGAGGTTTTTACTATGACTGACACATTATTTGAACAACTCGGCGGTACTTATACACAGATTGGTGACTATCTCTTGCCGGACTTGTTATTACCGGCGGAAAAAGAAACGGGTAATATCGGCGTGTGGGCATCAAGGCGAAAACGATATTTGAAACAACATCATAAGGTGCTGTACTACAATTTACTCACTTCCGGCAAACTCCATTCCCACCTCGCAGACGTCGAAGAACAGGCACAACAACTTTTTCTCCGGCTGGTAAATGAACTTGCCGAAAAAGAAGGTGTTACCGAACAACTCAAATCCACCGACCAAATGAAGTGGGTGCGGAAGATGAATAATATCCGCAATAGAGCGGTAGAAATGGTAAATAATGAAGTCATATATGGGCAATTATAACGAATAAGCCATATTATCTGAATATCTAATTGAAATCAGTGCTTACTTTGAACTTAATTCATCGTAGGCACTGATTTTTTCATAGCTATCCCAAAGTATCAAATTGATACTTTGGAACTTTGAGATGATACTTTAGAATAACATAATTAATAAAGCAAGAGCATTTTCACTAAGTTCGCTGAAAAAACCGGACTTATTGCTCAAATAATCGTTGCACTTTTTGGCATATAGTGATATACTAATACTGATTTATAATATGGAGGTGCAGTATGTACCGAATTGCGATTGAAAAATTATATAAATGGAAAAACAGTAAGCGCCGCAAGCCGTTGATTATTGAAGGCGCAAGACAGGTCGGCAAGACTTGGCTGATGAAGGAGTTCGGTGAACAAGCTTATGCGGATACTGTATATATCAACTTCGATTCCAATTCAAGAATGGCGGATTTGTTTTCAGCAGACTTGGATACAAACCGCCTGATTATGGGACTGGAATTGTATGCCGGACGCAAAATCAATCCTGAAAACACCCTGCTGATTTTTGACGAGGTTCAAGAAGTTCCGAGAGCACTTGCTTCTCTTAAATATTTTTATGAGAACGCCCCGCAGTATCACATTGTATGCGCCGGTTCTCTTTTGGGAATTGCTTTACATCAGGGCACCTCATTTCCTGTCGGCAAGGTTGATTTCTTAAAGCTCTATCCTCTCTCTTTCAGTGAGTTTTTAATGGCAACCGGCAACGAACGCTTTGCAGAGCTTTTGAAAAATCAGGATTATGAAATGATCACAAGCTTTAAGCAAACTTATATCGACGCATTGAAACACTACTATTTTGTAGGTGGTATGCCGGAAGCAGTTCAAAGTTTTGCCGAAAGTAAAGATTTCAATGAGGTTCGTGCGATTCAGAAAAGAATCCTTGCGGCATACGAACAAGACTTTTCAAAACACGCACCGAACGAGATTGTCCCGAAAATCCGTATGCTTTGGAACAGTATTCCGTCGCAGCTCGCAAGAGAAAATAAGAAGTTTATTTATGGTCTTGTCCGTGAAGGCGGCAGAGCAAGAGAATATGAAACTGCGATTATGTGGCTTTCCGATTGCGGACTTGTGCACAAGGTCAGTCGTGTTAATGCGGCAGGTATTCCGTTGAAAGCTTATGAGGATTTGAAAGCATTCAAACTTTTCATAGTTGATGTGGGACTCCTCGGCTGTATGACAGGTCTTCGTCAGCGTACACTTCTTGACGGCGATGACCTTTTCGTTGAATTCAAAGGAGCTTTGACCGAACAATATGTTTGCCAGCAATTAAAAACGATTGAAGATTTAGGCATTTACTATTACACCAATGACAGAGGCTCTTGCGAAATTGATTTTGTCGTTGATACCGGTGAACAGATTGTTCCTATTGAAGTAAAAGCCGAAACAAACCTGAGAGCAAAGAGTCTCAAAACCTATCGAGAGAGATTTGAACCTGAATTATCTGTTCGTACTTCGATGGCTGATTATAAGAAGGAAGATTGGCTTTTGAATCTGCCGCTGTACGCAATAGAAAATATCACGGCCGAATCATAAAGGCAAATAAAATGACATTAGAGAACAGATTAAACATTACCGATTCAGCCGACCTTGCCCGTGAAGAACGAATCAGCAAAAAGAAAGCTGCACAATTATTTGATAACAAACTTCTCGATTCCTTTCCGGTAGGTAAATTCGATACATTGCAGGCAATCCACAAGTATATGTTCGAAGATGTTTTTGACTTTGCCGGCGAAATCCGCACAGTCAATCTTGCAAAGGGAAATTTTCGCTTTGCGCCTTTAATTTACTTGCAGGCGGCGCTTGAGAACATTGATAAAATGCCGCAGTCGAACTTTGACGAGATAGTTGAAAAGTATGTTGAGATGAATATTGCCCACCCTTTCCGTGAAGGCAACGGTCGCAGCACTCGCATTTGGCTTGACCATATCTTGAAAAACGAAATCGGCAAAGTTGTCGATTGGAGCAAGGTTGATAAAGAAAATTATCAGCTGGCAATGGAGCGTAGCCCGATTAAAGATGTGGAAATCAAAGTGTTGCTGAAAGGTGCGCTTACAGACGAAATAAACAGCCGTGAGGTCTATATGAAAAGCATAGACCAAAGTTATTACTATGAAGGATTTACAGCCTTTAAAACAGAGGAATTGTAAAACTCCAAAGTGCCACTATACAGTTCCAAAGTGCCAAATTGGCACTTTGGAAGTACTTCCGTGTTGGATTTAATAAAAAGACCCCGTCTGTTAAGCAGGCCGAGCTTGTAGAACAAACAGGAAAGTCCATCAGAAGCATAAATCACATTATTGACTCTCTGAAAGAGAAGCAATACATCCGCAGAGTTGACGGCAAGCGCTACGGCAAATGGAAAATTTTGATTTAAACAAACTACAAAGAATGCGAGGTAACTACAATGGCTGATATAAAACTTTTTAATATAAATGGCAAGGTAAAAAAATACCAAAGTGGCAATGTAACACTTGAAAAAGAACTGCAAACTGTTATTGAAAACAATATGGAAACCTTTTTCGGCGTAACCTTTCTTGCTTCAGAATACAAAACTACCGATGGTGGACGAATGGATAGCATAGGTATTGATGAAAACCATTGTCCTGTTATCTTTGAATATAAACGTTCTATGAAAGAGAATGTAATCAATCAAGGATTGTTTTATCTTAACTGGCTTTTAGATCATAAGGATAGTTTTAAAGTTTTAGTAATTGAAAAACTCGGGCTCAAAGAAGCAGACAAAATTGACTGGACAATGCCCCGTGTTGTTTGTATTGCAGGTGACTTCACCAAGTATGATGAATCTGCGATTAAGCAAATGAATAGAAATGTCAGCTTGATTAGATATAAGAAATTCGGTAGCGATTTGCTAATGTTTGAACACATCAATGAAAATGTTGCAACAGCTATTCCTGACACCGATACTCAAACCACCAAGACAAAATCCACTGACAAAACATTTGACGAGCAATTAAAGACAGCCGATGAATCTGTAAAAACTTTATATCAAGATCTGACAAACTACATACTTAGCCTTGGCGATGATGTTTCTGAGACTCACTTGAAGCTTTATGCCGCTTTCAAGAAAATCCGCAACATTGTAACCGTAGTTGCACTAAAGAAAAAATTGATTTTGAATCTCCCTATTGATGTTACTTCAGTAACCTTTGAACCGGGATTTTCAAGAGATGTAACTAACATTGGCCATTGGGGTTGCGGTGCTGTGGAGTTGCACTTGCAAAACGCTGCAGACTTTGAAAAAGCTAAACCGCTGATTGACAGAGCATATAACGAGAATTAAAGTTTACAAGGAGCCAATTTATGAAATCAAAGTCGAACGAATTGCTAGATAAAAGCATCTCCGCAATGATTGCTGCAATCGAAGTATATAACAAACCCGATTTCTTGTACCGTGGTGAAACTTTTTCGATATTAGCAATTAATAGCTGGGAATTACTTCTTAAGGCTAAGCACCTTAAAGATAATCACAATAAAATGCGTTCGCTTTATGTTATGGAGCCTGTAATAAATAAAGATGGTAGCAAGTCCAAGAAAAAGAAGGTCAAACTAACTAGGAGCGGTAACCCATTTACGCATTCAATCGATTTTATAGCTAAGAAACTTATTGAAAAAGGCGAAATGGATCAAATCGTTTTTAATAATATAATGGCACTAATTGAGCTTCGTGATTCTGCTATACACTTTTACAATTACTCGCTTAAATTCAATGTTCGAATTCAGGAAATAGGAACTGCATCTTTGAAAAATTATGTGTCTTTATATAAAAAATGGTTTAACAAAGATTTATCTGAATTTAATTTCTATTTAATGCCGTTATCCTTTGTACAAGCACGAAAAGAATCGGATGTTTTGCTCTTGAATGCAGAGGAAAAGAACTTTTTCAAGTATGTGGATGAACTTGAAGAAAGTTCTTCAGCGGATGGTGAATACAGCATAGCACTAAATATTGATGTTAAATTTTCGAAATCCACATCAAAGGATGCAATTAAAGTTGCCCTCTCCAAAGACACAGATGCTATAAAGGTTACATTAACTGAAGAACAGTTAAAAGCCAAGTATCCTATGGATTACGGTGAACTTACCGCCAAATGTAAAGAACGTTATAGTAATTTCATACTAAACGGTGATTATCATGCAAATAGACGTTTATATGAAAGTGATGATAAGTGTGCCTACATAAGATATCTTGATCCCGACAAAAAGAAAAGCGGTAAGAAAGTATTTTATAGTGAGGCTATGCTTTCAAAGTTAGATAATCACTATACACGAAAATAGTATAAGGTCTTAGTCTAATAATACAACCCCTTAACTTCCGATAATTTTTATTATCAGGAAGTTACAAACGACAAAGCGCTTATAGGAGGATAACACTATGTTACCTGAAGAAAAAGCAAGAGTAAAAATAGATAAACAACTAAATAATGCCGGATGGGATATTGTTGACAGACAGGATTATCTGCCAAACTATGCTATGGCGGTAAAGGAAGCATTAATGCAGGGCGGAAAAGAAAGCGATTACTTGCTTTTTGTTGATAATAAAGCCATTGCAGTTGTTGAGGCAAAGAAGGAATCGGATAGTCTCGGTCCGAAAGTTGCCTCACAGGCTGAACACTATGCAAAAACTCCGCAGAATTGGTATGGTCTTTGGTTTCAGGGACTAATACCGCTTGTATATCTTGCGAACGGCAATAAGATATATTTCAAAAATATGCTTACTGACCCTGACGGAGATTATGTTGAACTTGGTGAAATGCATTCGCCAAAGAAAATGCTACAATTCATTGGTAAAAAATCAGAATACGGTGCTTTGCCGCGAATTGAGAAAAGGGGACTGCGTGACTGCCAGTATGATGCAGAAGTTAATTTAGAAAAATCTCTCAAGCAAGGCAAAAAGAAAGCCCTTGCAGTTCTTGCAACAGGCTCCGGAAAAACATATCTTGCTTGCCTTGCTTCATATCGTTTACTCAATTACACATCTACTAAAAGGGTGCTGTTCCTTGTTGACAGAAATAATCTAGCACGACAAACAGAAACAGAATTCAGCCTGTTTGACCGCACAGAAAATCAACAGCCTATGAGCTCTTTGTATCAAATCAACCGATTGAAAAACAAAGATGACATTGGCGGAGATATAGTAATTTCTACAATACAAAAACTGTTTGCTGTTTTGACCGGTCAAACAATTACTGACGATGACGAAGATAAGGAAGATGAAAAATTCTTTTCTTTCAAAGACAACGACAGTAATCAAACGGTTGTATCTTTGGGCAATGATTTGAAATTGCCGCCTGATTATTTTCAGTTTATCATCATTGATGAGTGCCACCGCTCGATTTATGGCAAATGGCAATCTGTTTTGAACTATTTTAAGGGTGCAACAATTCTTGGTTTGACGGCAACACCGACACCGGAAGCTTATGCTTTTTTCAATGATAACATTATTGAAAAATATACTTATGACGATTCGGTTGTTGACGGCGTAAATGTTCCTGCTCGTGTTTATAGAATCAAAAGCAATATTACCGAACACGGCGGAACAATCAATAAAGGTGACGAAGTTGTAGAAATTACCCGCAGCGGAAAAGGAATAGACTCTTATACAGCTACCGGAAGAATTGATTTTGCCCCGACTCAGTTAGACCGCTCGGTCATAGTTCCTGATCAAATGCGTAAAGTTTTAACTGCTTACAAAGATTCTATATACACGGATTTATATCCGGATAGAGATGAAATATGGGAATACATTCCTAAAACTTTGATTTTTGCCAAGGACGATAATCACGCAACAGAGATTGTGAATGTTGTAAAAGAAGTCTTTGCCGATAAGTTCAAAAACGGTGTGGTTCCGGATAAATTCGTACAAAAGATTACATACTCAGCCGGAGACTCAAATGCTCTGATTCGTGATTTGCGCACGGATAAAGAGTTTAGAATTGCGGTCACGGTAACGCTTGTTGCTACCGGAACAGATGTAAAACCGCTTGAAGTTGTACTGTTTATGAACGATGTAAAATCTGATGTTCTCTATACTCAGATGAAAGGCAGAGGCTGCCGTGTCATCAATGAAGATAAACTGCGAGAAGTTACACCGAATGCGAACACAAAAGAATGCTTCTACATTGTGGACGCTGTTGGTGTTACAGAACACGATAAAACTATTCCCAAACCAAAGGGACCGGGCGGAGAACAAAAACCCAAAGTGCCAACGCTTGAGCAGTTATTAGAATACTTGTCACACGGCGAAGTGTCTGATGATAATCTTGCTTTATTGCGTGATTACTGCGCAAGCATAAATATGCGTTATGAAAATAATGTTTTGTTCGGCAGGCATCTGAATATTTTCATTTCCGATTACGGTTTTGCGCCAAAGACCCTTGCGTATCAAATCAACACAGCTTTGTCACAGGGAATCTTACCACCTTTTACAAGTGCATCTAATGACAACTCTGCAAGAAACAGTCTGATTTCTTGCTTGATGTTAAATCTTGATGCAAGAAAGAAACTGTTGGAGCTTCACAGGGGTTATTATGCAATCGCACCGGGCGAAGATGAAATTATTGACAAAGGCTTTACAAAAGAGGCCGCAAAAAGCTTTATTGATTCCTTTGAAAAATATCTGAATGATAATGCCGATAAAATTGAAGCGTTGCGTATCATTTATAATTCCGAAGACACGGTTATTACATACTCTATGTTGTCGGATTTGCGGGACAAACTGCTTTCAGAAAACCGATTATTTACACCATATAATATTTGGAGCAATTATAAAATGCTTGATACAAACGGTGATGTTGAGGATTTGGATGTAAAGCAGAACATAAAAGCCTTAACGCACTTAATCCAGCTTGTCAGATATGCGTATAAGAAAACGGATAAGTTGAAGAGTTTACTGAAAGGTTATTCACAAAGATTTACACTCTATTGCGGTCAGGCACAGCGTCCTCTTTCTCCCGACCAACAAGAAATTATGAAAGCAATAGCTGATTACATAATCAATGAAGGCTCGATTAGTGTTACAGAACTTAACAGCATAGATACAGACCTTTGGAGAAAGGCTGTAAAAAGTTTCGGTATTCCGGCATTAACTGCCGAAATGATCGACTTATCAAAATTTATATTAAAGGCGGCTTAAATTATGGCAGGAAATCAAACAAAAAGCGAATCCACGCTTATTAAAAAGGTTGGCGACATTGCAAATGTAATGGCGGCAGCAGGTGTCGGATTCACAGACTATATTACACAGTTAACCTATATTCTTTTCTTGAAAATGGACGAAGAAAAAGAAGAAATGGGCTTATCGAGTTCAATTCCGGACGGATATAAATGGAAAGACCTTGTTGATTTAAATGGTCTGGGCTTAATTGAAAAATATGAAGAAATACTGAAAGAACTTGCAAAAGAAGATGGGTTGATAGGCACTATTTTTACCAAGGCTTCAAATAAAATTGACCGTCCGGTATTGCTTGCTAAAATCATCGGTATGGTTAAAGGCGAAAACTGGTATATGATGGAGGGTGACTTAAAAGGAGCCATCTATGAATCAATACTTGAAAAGAACGGACAGGATAAAAAGAGCGGTGCCGGACAATATTTCACCCCTCGTTCACTCATTAAAGCAATGGTTGATGTAACAGACCCTAAAATTACTGAAACGGTTGCAGATCCGGCTTGTGGCACCGGCGGTTTTCTGCTTGCAGCCTATGACCATATGAAAGGTCAAAGTAAAGAAATCTCAAAGCAGAATTTCTTAAAGAATAATGCTTTCTTTGGTGCAGATAATACTCCGTTGGTTGTTACACTTGCATCTATGAATCTCTATTTGCACGATATAGGAACAAACAAAAGCCCAATAGTATGTCAGGACTCATTACTTGACACCTCAGACAGAATGTTTGATGTTATATTGGCGAATCCGCCCTTTGGAACAAGACCACAGGGCAGTGTTGAAGTGTATGCGAACAGGCCTGAATTTGTAAAGACATCCGATAATCAGGTGAACTTCTTACAGCATATTATGTCCATTGTTAAAACCGGAGGCAGAGTAGCAGTTGTTTTGCCGGATAATGTCTTAACCGATGGGAACGCAACGGCAAAAGTAAGAGAAAAGCTACTGAAAGAGTTCAATTTGCATACCATTCTCCGTTTGCCGACAGGCATTTTCTATGCACAGGGCGTTAAAACAAATGTCCTTTTCTTTGAAAAAGGAAAACCTACCGAAGATATATGGGTGTATGATTACCGTACCGGCATAAAACACACTTTGGTACAAAAACCGCTTACAAGAGAAAATCTTGATGATTTTGTTGATTGCTATTGCTCGGGTCATTTGCAAGATAGAGTTCCGACTTATTCTGTTGATAATCCAAACGGACGCTGGAGAAAGTTCAGTAAAGAAGAAGTATATGCCCGTGACCAGTTAAAACTTGATTTCAAGTGGATTGTCAGCGAAGAAGACGATGACCGTACATTAGCTGAAATGATTGCACAAATCAAAGAAGAAGCAACGAGTATAACCAGTGCTGTTGCCGAGCTTGAAAAACTTATCGGTGAGGTGGAGGAATAATGGATACCAAAGCATTAAGACAAAAAATCTTGGATTTGGCTATCCGTGGTAAACTCGTCCCTCAAGACCCGAATGACGAACCTGCTTCTGTTTTGCTGGAGCGTATTCGTACCGAAAAGCAACAAATGGTTAAAGACGGAAAACTGAAAGCCAAAGACATAAAGAATGATACCGTCATTTTCAAAGGTGATGATAGTTTACATTATGAGCAGTTTGCCGATGGTACGGTAAAATGTATTGAAGATGAGATACCATTTGACCTGCCGGAGGGGTGGGAATGGTGCAGATTACAGACTCTTTGTGTTAAAGAAATCAAACGAGGTAAAGCACCTAAATACGAAGAAAAGAGTAATACTTTGGTATTTGCCCAAAAGTGCAATACTAAAGCTGGATATATCGATATTTCAAAAGCTAAATTTTTGGATCAGTCTACTCTCAAGAAATATACTGATGAAGATTATCTTTCCTATAACGATATAATAATTAATTCAACAGGCACAGGAACACTGGGCAGAATTGGTATTTATATGGAAAGTGATGATGCATATGGTATTAAAATCGTGCCCGATTCGCATATCACTATTGTTAGAACTATGTCATCAGAAATGAATTCTAGATACGTGTATTATTTTTTGAAATATCATCAATCTTATTTCGAAAATTCAGGGGTGGGTTCTACAAACCAAAAGGAATTAAAGCCAGAGGTAATCTCAACATTTTTGGTTGCCGTGCCCCCAATTGAAGAACAGAATAATATTGTTTCTAAGATTGACATAGCTAACAATTACTCTTTCGATTTGGACAATAAAAAAGAACAACTTAAAGAACTAATTTCAGCAATCAAATCTAAAATCCTCGACCTCGCCATTCGTGGTAAGCTTGTTCCACAAAACCCGAATGATGAGCCTGCATCTGTTCTTCTTGAACGCATCAGAGCAGAAAAAGAAGAACTGATTAAGCAAGGCAAAATCAAGCGTGATAAGAAGGAATCCGTCATCTTCAAAGGTGATGATAACTCTTATTATGAGAAGATTGGCGATGAAATCACTTGTATTGATGATGAATTGCCATTTGAAATACCTGATAATTGGTGTTGGGCAAGATTGTCAAGTTTTACTGAGGTTATTATGGGTTCTTCGCCTCGCAGTCAAGATATTTGTAGAGATAGCAACTATACTGAATTCCATCAAGGCAAGATATATTTTTCGGATTGCTTACTAAAAGAATCAAATCAATATACAAAAAAGATAAGTAAGATTGCACCCAAAAATTCAGTATTACTTTGTGTTAGAGCACCAGTCGGAGAAGTAAATATAACCGATAGAGAAATTTGTATCGGCAGAGGTTTGTCATCAATTCATGCTTACGATAAAATACAAAGCAACTTTCTATTTTATTGGTTGAAAACACAAAAACATGTACTCGTGAATAAATCAACTGGAAGTACTTTTTCTGCAATAACAGTAGATACAGTTAAAAAGATTTTACTGCCAATACCGCCCATCACTGAGCAACTTAGAATTACCCAAAAGATTTTAGACTTGAACAGTAATATAGAAAGCATTAAAGCGAGCTTATCGTAAGCTCGCTTTAATGCTTATTGTAGTGTATCCAACAAATTAAAATAATGCTCTAATGTTGTCAATATTCTTTCCTGTTCATTTATAGGTGGCAAAGCAACTATCTCTTGACTGTAAGTTGAAATCCAATATCTCTGATGATTGTCGTGGTCTATCTCTGTGGCTTGCATAAGATAAAAAGCATATTTTGGAAACACTAAATCTTGATTTATGTGTAATATTTTCATTGCTGACGATTTCACCTTAAAAGGAAAATCGACAAACTTGCTTTCTGTGGTGAAGTCATCAAATATTATTACAGGCAAATCATCAAATATATTGTCCGTTTCGTTTGTGTATCCAAGCAAAAATGATTTACCGGCTGTTAAGACAGGTGTTTTATATGTCGGCTTGTAGTTTGTGTCACTTACAATATACTTTGTAGGTTGTTCATATTCCAGTAAAGTTTCAAAGTTTGTTACAACCCAACCACTTGGCAGTTTCTCACCATACTTCTCATAATAAGAGATAGTTAAATATCCTCCGTTATAATATTTGTGCGGAAAACCGCAGAAATATTTTTACGGAGGTGTCTTTTTATGAAGACAAAACAAACATTTGAAGAACATTTGAGAAAGAGCAATCTTTCGGAAAACACAATCACTTCTTATCTTTGGACGGTAAATTATTATCATTCCCATTATGACGAAGTGAATAAGGAAAATCTATTGGCTTATAAAGGCTATCTTATGGAATTCTTTAAGCCTAAAACAGTTAATCTGCGTATTCAGGGTATAAACAAATACCTTGAATTTTTAGGCAGGGAAAAGCTGCAATTGAAAGCCGTAAAGGTGCAACAGAAAAATTTCTTGGAAAATGTTATCAGCAATGCCGATTATAATTATCTGAAAAAGCAGTTAAAAAAAGACGGCAATATGGAATGGTACTTTGTTGTTTGGTACTTGGCTGCAACAGGCGCAAGAGTCAGTGAACTGATTCAAATAAAAATAGAGCATATTGAAATCGGTTATTTTGATTTGTACACAAAAGGCGGAAAACTTCGCAGATTATACATACCGAAAAAGTTAAGAACAGAAACTCTTGAATGGCTGGGGGAAAATAACCGTTCCTCCGGCTATTTATTCTTAAACCGTTATGGAGATAGAATTACAACTCGCGGAATATCACAGCAACTCAAAAACTATGCCGACAAATACGGTCTTGATAAAAAGGTTGTATACCCGCATTCGTTTAGACATCGTTACGCAAAGAATTTCCTTGAAAAGTATAACGATATTGCATTGCTTGCTGACCTTATGGGTCACGAAAGCATCGAAACCACCCGCATTTATCTCCGACGCACTGCCAGCGAACAGCAAGCACTTGTTGATAAAATAGTCACTTGGTAAAAAGCGAAACCGCCCTCGTACTGAGAGCGGTTTAATCTTTATGAAATCTGTTCAGCTATCTTATCAATCTGAGCAAACAGTGTCTCAACTGCATTTACAATTCGTTCTTGTTCGGCAAGTGGAGGAAGAGGAATGATGATATTCGATAAAACTGTGTTTGTTAAATGTTTTATAGTAACACCATTACTTATTCTTTTTAAAGTTCCTTTCGCTTCCAAATACATCATAAAATACATATAGAAATTGCAATTAATGGAATTATAAAATCTTACTCTGTGTATGGCGTTTTGGTATAAAATGCTTTCATTTTTATTCCAAACACAACATCTACCTACATCTCCGCCTTCACAGATAAGCAAATCATTTTTCTTAATAGTATATCGCTCTATCTCTTCAGGTTCAAATTTCATTTCTTTTACATCCGACAAATCCACATATCCCCATTGAACATTAACGCTTCTTAAATACGGATAATAAGTGCCCGTATTTTTGACTTTATCAAGCGTTTTTCCCAATTCAACATGTGCAACAGTAGGAAATGTAGTCCATTCCCAACAGTTAGGTAAATCAAAAGGTGCTGATACATCATAACTCTTATTATCGGAAGTTAAACGATAATAAGAGTTATCATCACCTTTGAAGATGACGGATTCCTTCTTATCACGCTTGATTTTGCCTTGCTTAATCAGTTCTTCTTTTTCTGCTCTGATACGTTCCAACAGGATAGAAGCAGGTTCATCATTCAGGTCTTGCGGTACAAGTTTGCCACGGATAGCGAGGTCGAGAATCTTGGATTTAATGTTATCAATTTGTGATGAAAGATTTTGTTTGTGACTTTCTATCTGTTCAATTAGCGATAAAACAGAATCAATACTATCTACAATTCTTTTTTGTTCTTCAACAGGTGGTACAGGAACTATTATATTGTGTAAAGCATTTGATGATAATCCTTGTAAGCCAATACCGTTTCCATTTATTCTTCCGTTAGCTTTGTAGAGATACATAATATAATAATAAAATTTTGTATATATTCTATCATACGGTCTTAGCCTGTGAAGATGATTTTGAATTCTTATTTCATTTTCAAATTGCCAAATTGCAGCCCTCCCAATGTCGCCGCCTTCACACACTAATAAATCGCCTTTTTTAACGGTACATTTTTCTATTTCTGAATCAGTAAAAGGCATAATCTTTAAATTATCCAGCTCAAAACTATTCCAATATACATTAGATGTTGTGATGTATGTCAGGCTGACACCATCAGTTTTAGAAGCGTTTAATGCTTTGCCTGTATTGTGACTAAAAAGCATTCCCAAATTGCACCATACCCACTTACTTGGGATTTCAAAAGGTAGCTCGTTTTCATATTCATTTATCGTCCCGTCTTGAAGCTGCTCATAATGTAAATTATACCGTTGTTAAGTATATTCGTTTTTTCAAATAAAACACATATTATTAAAGCACAGCCGAGGAAATCAGGCGTGCTTTCACAAGTTTTCACTTTATTGTTTCTTCTTCCTATTCGGGAAGCTGGCTTCCAACCACTCTTCAAACTCTGCAAGAGTGATTTTGCCGTCGGAGCATTCGTCGCGCTTTGTCATTGCCTGATATTTCCATTTCTTGAAATCGGGCGCTTTAATCTGCCTTACACGAACACGGGCAGCATAACGCTTGTAATACTTTTGATACAAGGGAATGGCGGCATTGTCCGCCATTTTCTTTTTATAGTTTTCTTGTGCGGCTAAATCCTGGCAGTTGCGGGTTTCGCCCTCGGCAATGCGGTCGCAGTAATTGGTGTCGTAGTTGCCCTTCATAATGAAATACTTACTGCAGCGTTTACATTTACGCATTCCGATATCGGACTTCAACAACTGTATCAGTTCAAACTCAATTTGCTGTTCAATACTTTCACAAATACAAGTTTCGTACTCGTCGGCTTGCATTGCAGACAAGGCAATCATTTCCGGCATAGTAAAGCCGAGTTTATCCAAATTCTTTTGAACGCTCGGAGAAACCTCCGAAGCGGCAGCCATCTTGATATCCAAATCAAAATCACTCTCTACACAGCCCTCAAGTACATTTTCCACCTGATGTTCTGCGTCAACAATGCTGATGCTATGCATAATCGTTCGCTTTTGCTCTGTCAGCAATCCGTGCTTACGGCAGTAGCCTGCAAATCTCGTTTTATGGGTTAGGTTATTGAAAAATCCGTCGCAAAAATTCTCGTCAAATGTCGCTTCAATTAAATGCAATAGATTATTTTGCATTTTTTTAAGGTAGTGGTAATAGTCCGTCAACTCCTGCTTTGAGCAATGAAGCAGAATAGGCGGAAATTCCGCTGTAAACAGTGAAGCTTCTATCAATGGCTTAAAGCGTTTTTGCGTTTCGGTTAAAGCCAAATAATAATACAATTTCTTTTCTTTTTCGGTCAGTAAAGAAATATCAAGACTTGTCTCATCAGGCAGGTCTTTTTTTGTGCGATTCAGGCATTCATTATACGCCGAGTCAAAATCAGCATAGAGAAAATTCAAAATTCCTTCGCCCGGTGAAAAAAAGACAGAAGCGGTGTTCATCGGTGAGATATAAGCTCTGCTGTCGCCCATAGGAAGAAAGTCAAATGCAGAGTTTATTTTTTGTGTAACAGCTCGCAAACGAGCAAGCGTATCGGCAGTATCCTGCTTAATTTGGGCAAGTTCACCGTCCGATAAAATAAATTCTTTTTTGCCGGTAACAGCCAAAGTAATCGCTTCTCGTTTATCAACTTCGATAGTGTTATACAACTCAAGAAGTTTTGAATAGTTGTAATCGTCGCTTACAGAAAGTACGCAAGATTTTTCGTCGTCCGTTATGTGCCATCTGTTTGGAGCAAATCCAAAGGAAACGGCACTGTATTTATCTTCTGTTTGGAGTAGGTTTTTGCTCATTGCTAAGACCTCCGTTTTAGAAAATGAGAATTTTTGAATAATTAGCAAATCCATATCACTACAAATAACATTATACAAAAGTATTGCCTTCGTGTCAATACACAGCTATAATAAATTTGCAAATCGAAATTGTACTAAATTTGATTTTCTAAAACTGAATGACCGTCCGAATGGGATATGACTTTGCGATAACCGGAGTCCCCGAAAAGTCAAAAGACTTTTTGGGGAAGAGGAGGAACAGCGAAATGAGCGAGCTTTCGTGGTTACACGGAAGCAAACGATATGTAGCTTGTGACGACGTGAGCAGGGCAACGCCGCTGAGATGGGGGCAGGGATAACAAAAACGACATTCGGGCAGAACGGCAAAAGGCAACAGAAAGAAGCCTCCATTCTATCTGTTGCCTCGTACATAGCTGTACATACCGTGCAGCTTTTTTCTCACAAAGGAGGTTAAGAAGATGAGAAAAACAGAATTGAAAGAGCTTTACAAGATGATGTTCCCGGACTATCCGGACATTGTTACGGTAGCTCAGCTTCAACAAATGCTCGGCGTAAGCCGACACTTGGCATACGACCTGATTAACAACGGATATATCTCCGGCGTTAAAATCGGAAACGCTTTTAAGATTCCGAAGGTCAATGTCATCAATTATGTTATGGAAGAAGGTGTGAAGAATGCAAGTTGAAAAGCTGAAAACAATCGATGCGGACACGCTGCTGTCAACGCCGATGAGAAAAACCTTATTTGTGGTTGACGGCTTGATACCGCAAGGACTAAGTGTGCTTTCGGGTTCAAGTAAAATCGGCAAGAGCTGGCTTATGCTTTGGCTCGGTATTCAAGTGGCGAGAGGACAGCCCGTGTGGGAATTTGAAACCCACAAGAACGATGTGCTTTATCTTTGCTTGGAGGATACCTACGCACGAATACAAAGCCGCCTGTATCAAATCACAGACGAAGCACCGCCCGAACTTCGCATTGCAACAACGAGTTTTCAAATCGGCAACGGCTTGGAACAGCAAATCGAACAGTATCTTTCCGACTTTCCGAAAACAAAGCTTGTCATTATCGACACCTTTCAAAAGGTTCGAGATTCAAAAAGCACCGGTGGGAAAAGCGGAATGTATGCAGGCGACTATGACGATGTAACGGCACTGAAAAATATCTCGGATAAATACGGCATCGCTGTTATGGTTGTTCATCACGTCAGGAAGCTGAAAGATGTCAGCGATCCGTTCAACGAGGTATCGGGCTCCACCGGTATCACAGGTGCGGCAGATACGAATTTTGTTTTGAAGCGCAGCCGTGCCAATGAAACCGGAACGCTGCTTGCCACCGGTCGAGATATTGCATATCAGGAGCTTACCTTGAAGTTTGACAATCACAGTCACTTGTGGGAATTAGTCGAGCGAAAGGATATGGAGGATATTCACCTTGAAGAAATCCCAAAGTTTATTTTCCGGCTGGTTGATTATATTTCGGAACATAAAGAGTGGCAAGGCACTGCAACAGAACTCTTAACGCAGGTGAACGAAACCGAGGTTACACCGAATGTAGTGACCAAAATACTTGCCAGATTTTCTTCGGAAGTTTTTCAGCCGCAAGGCATTGAATACAGAACAAAACGCACCGGCACAAGCCGACTGATTTACTTAAAAAAGAATGACGGCAATGACGGCGATGACAATAAATCTATATAGGAAAAAGCCGTCACAGCCGTCACTATCGTCATTTTTTGAGAAACTGGACATAAGGCTATACAGGTAATGCCAATCCGTAAGGATAGCGAGCATAGGTTTTGTGTTGCCTTTGAAACCCACAAAACCAGCGGCAAATTGCCGAAAGGGACTTGCCGCCCCTGTAACCCCGATTTTTAGGAGAAAGGAATGAAAATATATGAGACAAAGAACAAATGCAATCAATATCCGAGTGACTGAGGGAGAAAAAAGAAAAATGGAAACTGCCGCTAAAAAATGCGGACTTTCGCTCTCTGCTTACCTTAGAAAACTCGGATTGGGCAAGGAAGTTCAGGCAACCTTGCCGCAGGAATTTTACGAAGCTTACCGAGGTTTGACCTCACTTCGTGACAATTGGAAGTCGCTTTCCGAAGCCAATATAAATGCAAACTTCAACGATGTTGTGAGCAAATTATTGAAGGCTTATCACTCAATCGGTGAGCCGGAAAGCGCAAGTGATTCGCCGTGGCAGTAACAAAAATATGGGCTGTAACAGACAGCGTCAGCCGTGTTTTAAGCTATGCGGCGAACCCGGACAAGACGATTTACAGCGATATTTGCAAGGCACTTCACTACGCAAGCGACGAGAGAAAAACCGTAATCGGTGAAGAAAAAGCTATGTATGTAACAGGCGTAAACTGCACCGCAGAAACCGCTTTTGCCGAGATGAATGCAGTTCAGGAACGCTTCGATAAGACGGTCGGCAATGTGGCTTATCACGCATATCAGAGTTTCAAAACAGGAGAAGTTACACCTCAGCTTGCACACAAACTGGGCGTAGAGCTTGCCAAAAGAATGTGGGGCGATCAGTACCAAGTGCTGGTCGCTACGCACTTTAACACCGGCACATATCACAACCATTTGGTCATCAATTCGGTGAATATGTGGAACGGTAAGAAGTTTAACTGCAACGAGGGAGCATACTGGAAACTGCGTAGTATTTCCGATGAGCTTTGCAAAGAAAACGGCCTGACAGTTATTAAAAATCCCAAAGGAAAGACGCCACGCAAGCTGTACTTTGCGGAAAAGAACGGCGAGCCGACTCGATACAATTTAATGCGTGAGGCGATAGATAAAGCTCTTACGATGAGTACAAATCCCAAAGCTTTCGCTTATGTTATGAAACAGCTCGGATATGTAGTCGATATGAATCCTTATCATAAGTACGCCACCATTCGCTCTGTCAACAGCAAGAAAGCAACTCGTTTGTACCGTTTGGGAGAAGCCTATGACCGAGATGCAATCTATGACCGAATGAGAGATACTCTGCAAAACAACCCTCAGGAAGCTTACCGTTTATACTATGAGTTTACCGAAAAAAAGAACTTCGGAGTAACAATTCAAAAGGCGCATTTTGTTAAAGGCAACTTAAAAACTGCTAAGAAAATCACAGGACTTAAAGCGTTGTATTTCAGATATTTATATCTGCTCGGCGTGCTTCCGAAGAATAAAGAGCACAAGCCATTATCTCCCGAAATGCGTGAGGCTTGCCGTTGGCTTGACCGCCATACCGCACAGGTACAGCTCATTTGCGACAATCACCTGACCGATATTTCTTCTGTGGAATCGTTTATAAAAAACGCAGATTCGGAAATAAAACTCATATCGGATTACCGCAAAATGCTCTACCGAGATATTGATTCTTGCCACAATCCCGATGAAAAAGCAAAGCTTGTTGCCAAGCGAGATGACTGCACAAAGGCTCTGGCTCAACTTCGAAAGGACAAGAAAACAGCGGCAAGAATTATAGATGACAACCCCAAAATTAAAGAAAATATTCTCATTGAGGAGAATATGCGCAGCCGATATTTCGGACTAAATAAATCAAGAAAGAGAGGATACGAACGATGACAAAACGAAAATCAGATTTTACTTTACCGACACTGGACGACCTGTTTACAACGCAGGCTGAGCGTGACGACGCAAAGCTTGAGCGTGTGAAGAACATACCTCTTGACAAACTTCACCCTTTTAAGAATCATCCCTTTAAGATATTGAATAACGAAGAAATGGAGAGAATGATTGAAAGCATACGCAAAGTCGGAACGATAACTCCGGCACTTGCAAGACCGTTGCCTGACGGCGGCTATGAGTTAATCTCAGGACACAGGCGTCTTGCGGCGTGTCAGGTGCTGGGGATTGAAACAATGCCTGTAATCGTCCGTGAGATGTCAGACGACGAAGCGGTAATCGCAATGGTGGACGCCAATCTGCAAAGGGAAACAATACTGCCAAGCGAAAAAGCCTTTGCGTATAAGATGAAACTGGACGCCATAAAGCACCAGGGTAAAACTTCTGTGCAAGTTGCAGAGAAGTTGCTTAGTGTAGAAAAGGTTGCCGAAGAAGCAGGTGAAAGCAAAGACCAAGTGCGAAGATATATCCGCTTAACTTACTTAATTCCCGAACTGCTTTCAATGGTAGATGATAATAAAATCGCTTTCAACCCTGCGGTAGAAATCTCCCACCTTGACCGTGATGAACAGCTCACTTTGCTTGACGCAATCAATATGAATGACTGCACACCGTCCCACGCACAGAGTATCAGGCTGAAGAAAATGTCACAGGACGGCTTGCTTACCGCCGACGCTATTTACGCTATTTTGTCGGAAGAAAAACCAAATCAAAAGGAACAAATCAAGCTGCCTCGTGATGAGCTTCGCAAATACTTTCCGCAAAATTACAGCGATGAGCAAATTAAACGGGATATTCTGAAAGGATTGGAGCTTTTGAAACGCCAACGAGAGCGCAACAGAGACGCCCGTTAATTCGAACCAAAGTGTACAGCGAGTGACTTTTGCAGAATGGAAAGAACTATGCCGGCAAGCTATAATAGGCTTGTCGGTGTAGGTCTTTCCTGTGATGTACAATGAAAGGAGTTAAAAATAATGGTATCAGGACACCTACAAGTTAAAAAAGGTTTTTATTATGTAGTGCTAAGCTACTATAACAACAACGGAAAACGCCGTGTGAAATACTTTTCCACGGGACTGCCCGAAAAGGGCAACAAACGAAAAGCCGAAGCTGAGCTTGTGCGAATCAGAAGTGAATTCGTGCCCCCGCAGGAAGTCGGAGAGCTTGCTTCCGATATGCCGTTTGCAGATTATCTGCTCGAATGGCTGGACATAGTCAAGGTGCGTGTTAAGGCAACCACATTCAGCTCTTACGAGCAAATGGTGAAATCGGTGATTGAGCCGTATTTCCGAAAGAAAGCGGTAACGCTTCAGGGTTTGGAGGCAAGACACATTCAGCAATTCTATTCCGAAAAGCTGAAAACGGTCAAGCCAAACTCGGTTATTCACTATCACGCTGTTATTCATCAGGCGCTGAAATACGCAATGAAAACTGACCTTGTTACGCAGAATGTGGCAATGAAAGTAGACCGCCCGAAAAAGAATGATTATCAGCCTGTATTCCTTGATGCGGAAGAACTGCAGCATTTATTTGAAGTAGTTAAAGGGACAAAGCTGGAACTTCCTGTTTTGGTCGCCGCTTTCTACGGCTTGCGTCGTGGCGAGGTCTGCGGACTGAAATGGGACGCTATTGACTTTGAGCGTGGCACAATCACTATAAGGCACACGGTCACATCGGTGCAAGTGGACGGAAAAACAAAAATGTACGCACAGGACTCTGCAAAAACAAAATCCAGTATGCGTACACTTCCGCTTGTTGGCAGCTTTGCGGAGTATTTCAAAGAAGTAAAAGCGGCACAAGAAGTCAACAAGAAGGTCTGCGGAAACTGCTACAACTACGAATATGACGGTTATGTCTTTGTGGATGAACTGGGAGATTTAATGCGACCGGAATATTTGACAAGCTATTTTCCGCAGTATATTCAAAAGCACGGTTGTAAAAGAATGCGTTTTCACGATTTAAGACACAGTTGCGCAAGCCTGCTTCTTGCGAACGGCGTACCGCTGAAACAAATTCAGGAATGGCTGGGGCACAGCGATTTTTCCACAACCGCTAACATTTATGCCCACCTTGACTACACTTCAAAACTGTCGTCGGCAAAGGCAATGGTCAGCGGAATGGCGCTTCCCGAATCGGTGAATTTTGGCAGCAAGTGGAGCGAAATCTCAAACGATGACGGAAAGAACTGATTTTTTTCGGTTCGAATACGCCAAAATGCCCGAAATCGCCTTGTTCTTTCCAAAAAACGAGCTGTTCTTTCCATAGTTTTGAGCCGATTTTGAGCAAACGAGCAAAAAGAAAAGTCCGGAAAACCCTTGATTTACCGGACTTTTTGGCGGAGAGTTAGGGATTCGAACCCTAGGTTCCTTTTGGGAACACAGCATTTCGAGTGCTGCACCTTCGACCACTCGGACAACTCTCCGTGTATGTGATTCCGCATTTCTTCCGAAAACTTTTGGAAAGAAATGACGGAAAGAACAACAAAATATTCAATTTTCGAACTGGAGAAAATCCCTTATTTTACGGGCTTTTTTAGCGGAGCAAACAGCCAACTCTTCAAAAAATTTCGAGTGCTGCACCTTCGACCTCTCGGACAACTCTCCACAGTATTAAGTTTGCGTACTTTAATAATATACCACAGTATCCCGCTTATCGCAAGGTTTTGTTGTAACCTGCAGCGATTGCTTTTTTGAAAAACCAGCTTATGTTATCGGTAAACACAGCCGTATGCGTGGGGAAAAGACCTGTAAAGCATAAAAGTCCGCAGCCATGACGCATTGCCAACATCATGAGATTCTGATATTATATTTAAAAAGAGAAAATGAAATAAGGAGTGCCATATTATGCTGAAATTCATATGCTATTCAAAATGCGGCACATGCCGCAAGGCGGCCGGATGGCTGAAAGAAAACCAAATAAATGTTGAAAGCCGCGATATCAAAACGCAGAACCCCACCCTTGAGGAGCTTACTTTGTGGAAAGAAAAAAGCGGTCTTCCGGCAAAGAAGTTTTTTAACACCAGCGGACAGCTTTACAAATCCATGGAATTAAAGACAAAGCTTCCGGATATGAGCGAAGATGATATGCTGAAGCTTCTCTCCGGCGATGGTATGCTGGTAAAGAGACCTCTCCTGATTGGAGATGATTTTGTACTGGTTGGATTTAAAGAAGAGGAATGGGAAACCAGACTGCTTAAATGAGTCAGACAAGCGGAGAAAAAATGGAACGATTGAAGATAAACGGAATATACAGGCATTTTAAAGGCGACTACTATCTGCTGGTGGATGTGGCAAAGCACTCTGAAACAGGCGAGGATTATGTCGTTTACAGGAAGCTTTATGATGACTGCGGTCTCTGGGTAAGGCCGCTGGAAATGTTTCTTGGAGAGGTGGATCACGAAAAATATCCCGATGCCGGGCAGAAATACCGCTTTGAACTGCAGCACATAAGCAGCGTCAGAACCATTGCGAGTCAGTACTTATAAGTCAAGTAGGTCAAGCTTCATAAAAATTGAATCGGCCATGGGGCTGTCGTTATAGCTTTCAATTTGGTAAAAAACATATTTTTTATATAAGTTTATTGCACTTTTCAGAAAAGGCAGGGTATCCAGCAGCATATGAGAGTACCCTGCTTCTTTTGCATCCCGAATGATTTCACTTACAAGGTATTCGTCTATATGTTTTCCCCTGTACTCAGGTCTTACATACAGTCGATTCATCTCACAATCACAATCGTTAATCTTGCGCAGACCTATGCAGCCTGCCGGTTTACCATAGTAATAAACAAGGTACAGCCTGCCTTCCGGCATTCCGTATTTTGCCTCTATATGTTCAAGCTATTCATCATAATTCTGGATCTCAAGATATTTTTTAAAAGAAGGATCCCCTTTGATCAGCATATCTGTATATTCGGTAAACAACTCTTTGATTTCTTCTTTGAATGAATATGCAGGAACCAGCTGAATCTTTTCCGCCTCTTTGAGGATTTTGCCCGTATTTTTCACGATATTTTCCATAAAATCTCTCATCCTCGTAAATTACAAATTTATCTCAGATTTTTTACTGAGCAGATTATATCGCAAAAATGCTCAAAATTCCATCTTCCCCCTTCCCCGGTGGGATTGTCTTTTTACTGATGAATACGGACTTGCGGCGATGAGATCAAAGAGATATAATTTTTGCATGATTAAACATGACATATAGCTGTCATGTTTGTTGTGATATGGTTATGAACAAAGGAGCACCCATGAAGATAGACAGGCTTATCGGTATACTTTCCGTACTGCTGCAGGAAGAAAAGGTCACGGCACCACAGCTGGCAGAAAAATTTGAAGTTTCGCGGCGAACCATAAACCGAGATATAGAAGATCTCTGCCGCGCGGGAATCCCCGTAGTAACCCTTCAGGGGGCAGGAGGCGGCATTTCCATAATGAGCGGATACAGAATGGACAGGACGCTTCTCACATCCAAAGAAATGCAGGTGATTCTGGCGGGACTGAGAAGCCTGGACAGCATCAGCGGAAGCAGCTATTGCAACCGGCTTATGGAAAAACTGAAAGCGGGTTCATCAGACTTTGTAAGCGGACGCGACTGGATGCTCATAGACCTTTCTTCATGGGACAAATCATCTCTGGCGCCAAAGATTGAAAAAATACAGACAGCCATAGAGAAGAGAAATTTACTTGGATTCAGCTATTTCTCGCCCAAGGGAGAAAGCCTCCGGAAGATCGAGCCTTATTACTTGATTTTCAAGTGGACAAGCTGGTACGTATGGGGTTGGTGCAGCATCAGAGAAGACTTCAGACTTTTCAAACTCAACCGGATGACGGAACTTCAGATATCAGAAGAAAAATATGAGCCGCGCCCTGTGCCGCTGCCTGATCTTTCCGCCGAGAGGATTTTCCCCGGAGAGGGTAGAATCGAAGCTATATTCCAGCCGGACATGAGATGGCGGCTGGTGGAGGAGTTCGGACCGGAGAGTTTTGAGACGCTTCCGGAGGGGAAACTGTTCTTTTCCGCAGATTATTCCGATGACGAAAATCTGCTGAGCTGGCTCCTGACATTCTGCGACAAGGTGGAGGTGCTCAGCCCCTCATCTCTGAGAGAGAAGATGAAAGACAGCATCACAAAAATGGAGGAGGTATATGGGTGATGGAATATGTGAAGATAACAGAGGAGAATCTGGAAAGAGAGCATATATGCTGTGCTCTGTCAAACAACAATGACCCCCAGGTTCTTGCGAAAAAGACATGGATGAAGCAGCGCCTGGCGGATGGCCTCACCTTTGTAAAGGCTGATGTAAGAGGGAAATGCTTTATTGAGTATATTCCTGCCGAATATGCCTGGGTACCCATAGAAGCAAAGGAATATATGCATATCAACTGCTTCTGGGTTTCCGGATCATGCAAAGGCCACGGATATGGAGACCGGCTTCTGGAAATATGCATAGAAGATGCCAGAGCAAAGGGCAAGAAAGGTCTTACCGTGATTTCCTCGGCAAAGAAAAAATCGTTTCTCTCGGATCCGGGATATCTCAGATACAGAGGATTTGTGACTGCCGACGAGGCGGAGCCGTTCTTTCAGCTCATGTATCTGCCTTTTGACGACGGTGCGGAACTTCCCGGCTTCAGAGAATGTGCCCGAAAAGCCTCTGTGGAAAAGGCAGGATTTTCTGTATATTATACTGCAGGCTGCCCCTTTACGGCCAAATACGTGCCTCTTATGAAAAAGTGCGCAGAAGAAAAAGGCATATCTTTGGATGTGACACAGATAGACAGCAGGGAAAAAGCGCAAAATGCACCTTGCGCATGGACCAATTTCGCTTTGTTTTACCAGGGCGAATATGTGACCAACGAGATACCGTCGGAGAAAAAGTTCGTGAAGCTCATTGAAGAAAAAGAATATAGAGAGGGTAAGTGAAAATGAAAAAATGGTACGATGAAGAATATGAATTTAACATTGAAGTGACAGGCTTCATACGAGGCAATCACACTGAGCATTACTGCCGCAACGGCGAAGAAATCGGCGACAGATACACCTGCACCTATGGTTGTCCGGTCAACCGGCAGGGCATGGGCATATGCTCCAAGGTGATGATGATAATGTTTCCGGCAATGGAGGCGGTCAGAAGCGGCGGCAGCATGGAAAAAATCGGAGGTCTGTCGGAATATGTAAAGGATATTGTATGCCCCGACGGCTGCGTCATTTTCAGAATGACGGCCAGACCCCTGGGAAATGAGAACTTTTTTACCGGGAAATATTATGAGGAGTGATTATGTCAACCACCGGAGAATATATTGATTTCATCCTGGAACAGCTGTCCGGACTGCGAGACATCTCATCAAGGCAGATGATGGGAGAATATATCATCTATTATAAAGGAAAAATCGCTGCCTATGTGTGCGATAACCGGCTCCTTGTCAAGCCGGTGGAGGCAGCCTTGGAATACATACCGGATGGTATAATGGAGCCGCCTTATCTGGGAGCAAAGGATATGCTTCTTGTGGAAAATACAGAAGACAGAGAGTATCTTGAAGGCCTTTTTGAGGCCATATACTGCCAGCTGCCCCAGCCGGGAAAAAAGAAAGGAAAGAGATAATGGCATTTGATTATAAAAAAGAGTATAAGGAATTTTATCTCCCGGCTGCAAAGCCTCAGATAGTTGACGTTCCTGAAATGAATTTTATAGCAGTGAGAGGAGAGGGTGATCCCAATGAGGAGGGAGGCATGTACAAGGAAGCCATAGGTCTTCTTTATGCCATCGCCTTTACCATAAAGATGAGCAAAAAGGGAAGTCACAAGATCGAAGGGTATTTTGACTATGTCGTACCTCCTCTTGAAGGCTTCTGGTGGCAGGATGGAATCAGCGGAATCGACTATGCCGCAAAAGAGGATTTCAGGTGGATATCCGTCATACGTCTGCCTGACTTTGTGAAAAAGGAGGATTTTGACTGGGCAATAAGCCAGGCGGAGGAAAAGAAGAAACAGGATTTTTCAAAGGTGGAATTTCTGACTGTAAAAGAAGGCCTCTGCGTGCAATGCATGCACATAGGGCCTTTCGATGATGAACCGGCAACCATTGCCATGATGGATGAATTCATAGAGGGTGCCGGATATGAGAATGATTTTTCCTCAGGAAGACTGCATCACGAGATCTACCTTTCCGATGCGCGAAGAGTCGCTCCGGAAAGATGGCGCACCGTCATAAGGCACCCTGTAAAACTCAGATAAAAAGCGGCCTTTTTGCCTGCAAGGCGAAAAGGCCGCTTTGTCTTTTCTTTTAAGGTGATTTACCGGATGTACGGGTGAGCCGTACCCTTATTACTTTTTATCTTTCTGCGGAACCAGGAATATGAATACCAGTGCGCTGACAGCCATAAAGAACGGATAATACAGGAAAGGTATTATTTCATAGGCTGTGATGCTTGCAGCAGCAGCTGCCGACAGGAGCTGAGCGCCGTATGGGATGATGCCCTGTACCACGGATGCGAAGATATCAAGAAGAGATGCAGTTCTGCGAGGGTCGATGTCATATTCGCTGCTGATTTCTTTTGCAATCTGACCTGTCATGACGATGGCAATGGTATTGTTGGCCGTTGCCAGGTCAACACCTGCTACGAGGCCGGCAATGCCTATCTGAGCGCCCTTCTTGCTCTTTGTGTTTTTATGTATGAAATGGAGAATAAAGTCTATGCCTCCGTATTCCTTTACCAGTGCGCCGATGGCAGCCACAGTAATGGAAATGACGGTAATATCGTACATGGACGTTACTCCGCTGCCGATTGCAGTGAAGATTCCGCCCCAAGCCATGGTGCCGGTTACCAGACCGGCAGCTACTGCGGCCACGGTTCCCACGATAAGAACAACGAAAACGTTGAAGCCTATAATAGCGCCTACCAGCACGATCAGGTACGGAATGACCTGGAGGATGTTATATTCTCCGAGTTCCACCTGAGTTGAGCCGTGCATGGTGGTAATAAAGAATATAACTGCGGCGGCAATGGCAGCCGGCAGCACTATCTTAAAGTTCATTTTAAATTTATCACTCATCTGACAGCCCTGAGTTCTAACTGCGGCGATGGTGGTATCGGAAATCATGGAAAGGTTGTCGCCGAACATGGCTCCGGAGACTACGGCTCCCAGACACAGGGGCAGGGAAAATCCGGTGGCCTGGCTTATACCAACTGCAATAGGTGAGAGAGCCACAATGGTGCCTACAGATGTTCCCATGGAAATGGAAATAAAACATCCGATAAGAAATACGCCTACAACGGCAAATTTCGGCGGTATGAGAGAAAGTCCCAGGTAAACCGCACTTGTTGCGCCGCCGGCTGCTGTAACGGCTCCCGAAAAGCCGCCTGCCGCAAGGAAGATAAGGCACATGATTATTACATTATCATCGCCGATGCCTTTGGCACACACCTTTATTTTTTCGTTGAAATTAAGAGAAGGATTCTGAAAGAATGCCACAGCCAGTGCAATAAGAAATGCTACGATGGTGGGCATTGCATAAAAGTCCCGGGTTATTATACCGCTTCCTATGAACATAACCAGAAATATGCCTATAGGCAGCAGGGCAACGGCACGACCCCTGTTTTCTGTCTCGACTGAAGTGTTTTTTTCCATGTCATAAACTCCTTACATTTTATAATCAGTGACGCAAAACATTGTATCATGAGAGAACAGCTAAAATCAACAGTTCTTTGAAATACCCACCGGGTTGTTAAAAAAGGAAAGGTGTGTTAAAATATAACATACTGATTTTCTCCCGGGAACATGTCCGGCGGGAGAGCAAGAAAAGGGGAACAAAATGACGCAGACAACATTGATATACATTCTTCTGACATTTACTGCACTTTGCGCCATATGCGCCGCAGCTGCCCTTATTACCATAAGGAAGTCGGCAGACAAAGCTGCTGCAGAGGCTTCAGAACAGGCCCGGAGGATTGATGAACTTACCAGACAGATGGCAGATTTCAAGCAAAATGAAACAGCAGCCATTCAGGTTATTCAGAATTCATTCAGAACATTTGGAGAGATGATATCCGCAAACCAACGAGACAGCGCAGAAAATCTTGATAAGAGGCTGGCAGAGCTGAATCGCAGATTTTCCGCAATGGCGGTGGAAAACGAACAGAAACTGGAGAATATCAGAATCTCCATGGAAAAGAAAATATCCGCCCTCACAGAGGATAACAATAAACAGCTGGAGCAGATGCGTCAGACCGTGGACGAAAAGCTGCAGAAGACACTGGAGGACAGGATAAGTCAGTCCTTTAAGCTGGTAAGTGACAGGCTTGAGCAGGTATATAAGGGACTGGGAGAAATGCAGAACATAGCTGCAGGTGTAGGAGACCTCAAGAAGGTTCTTTCCAACGTTAAAACCAGAGGAATTCTGGGCGAGGTGCAGCTTGGGGCCATACTGGATCAGATTCTTTCTCCTGATCAGTATGTGGAAAATGTGGTAACCAAGAGCACCGGAAGCGAAAGAGTGGAATTTGCCGTAAAACTTCCCGGCGATGATGACGGAGAAGTGCTGCTTCCTATTGATGCCAAGTTCCCGGGAGATGCTTATTCAAAACTGATGGATGCTTATGATACCGGCGATGCAGCCAAGGTGGAAGAGGCTGCCAGAAATCTTGAAAAGGTTATAAAGTCCGAGGCAAAGGACATCAGAGACAAGTATATTGAACCGCCTTATACCACGGATTTCGGAATAATGTTCCTGCCTTTCGAGGGCCTCTATGCAGAGGTGGTCAGAAGAGGACTTCTGGAGACACTTCAGAGAGATTATAAGGTGAACATTGCCGGACCAACCACTATGGCGGCACTGCTTAACAGCCTTCAGATGGGATTTAAAACACTGGCGATTCAGAAGCACTCCAGTGAGGTATGGAATATATTAGGAGCCGTAAAGACTGAATTTGACAAGTTTGGAGGCATACTTGCCAAAACCCAGAACCGGCTGAACCAGGCCAACGAGGAACTTGACAAACTTATCGGAACAAGAACAAGAAGCATAATGCGTAAACTCAAAGATGTGACGGCTCTGCCTGAAAAGGATGCCGGAGAACTTCTGGATATTGCTGACATCAATTCTGCAGGTTTTGGCGGTTCCTACGATGAGGATGAGGAGTAAAAATGAAAATATTTGCGATAGGCGATTTACACTTGTCCTTCGATGAAAAAGTCCAAAAACCTATGGATGTTTTTGGCGGAGAATGGGTGGATCATGCCCACCGCCTTAAAAAAAACTGGCTGGAGAAAGTATCCGCTGATGACGCGGTAATTATATGCGGCGATATTTCATGGGGGCTGCGGCTTGAAGAGGCAGAGGCGGACTTTAACTGGCTGAGGCAGCTGCCGGGCAGAAAATTTATATTCAAGGGAAACCACGATTTGTGGTGGCAGTCTGCCGGGAAGCTTAACAGGCTTTACGGCGATGAGAATATGATTTTTGTCCAGAATACCGCAGGCATCATTGATACCGGTGAGGAACGCGTAGCTCTGTGTGGAAGCAGAGGGTGGATATGCCCGGGAGACCCGGATTTCACAGAAGAAGATGAGAAAATATATTCGAGAGAACTCCAGCGTCTTGCCATGTCACTGGAGGACGGAAAAAGGATGAATCCCGACAGGATATTAGGGGTGCTGCATTATCCGCCTACCAACGATAAAATGCAGAGCTCGGGATTCACAGAACTCATGAGCAGCTACGGAGTCAGCAGCTGCGTATATGGGCATCTGCACGGCAGAGAAGCCTTTAAGCATGGTATAAAGGGAGTTTTTAACGGAGTAAGATACGAACTGGTTTCACTGGATTATCTTGAAGCCTGTCCAAAGGAGGTAAGATTATGAGCAAAGTTATTTTAATCGTTACAGACAGCATGGGAATAGGTGCCCTGCCTGATGCGGCAAATTATGGTGATGCAGGAGCAGACACTTTCGGACACATCCTTGAGAATAAAAAAGATATGAAGACACCTAATCTCATTAAGATGGGAATTGCCAATATTGACGGCGTTTCGTGGAAGGGCGCTGCTGTAAAAGACCCTGTGGGAGCCTTCGGAAAGATGGCTGAAATTTCAAAAGGCAAGGATACAATTACAGGACACTGGGAAATTGCCGGGATTTATACGGATACACCTTTTAAGACCTATCCTGACGGATTTCCTGAAAGCTTTATAAAAGCTTTTGAAAATGCCATAGGAACAGAAGTCCTGGGAAACTATCCGGCATCGGGAACGGAGATCATAGAGCAGCTTGGTCCTGAGCATGAAGCCACCGGAAAGCCTATAGTATATACTTCTGCAGACAGCGTATTCCAGATCGCTGCAAACACCGATGTGATTCCTCTTGAAAAACTCTATGAGATATGTGAAGAGGCGCGCAGACTTCTGGTGGGAGATGTGGCCTGCGGCCGTGTTATCGCAAGACCTTATGTTATTGAAAACGGCAAGCGCACAAGGACTTCAGATCGCAGAGACTATGCAGTTTCACCTCCTGAAGACACGGTGCTGGACAAAGTAAAGGCTGCCGGAAAGACGGTATATGCTGTCGGCAAAATCAGCGATATTTTCAATGGAAAGGGAGTAACCCAGGCAGTTCATACAGATAGCAATATGGACGGAGTCGATAAAACGATTCAGGCATTGGGAATGGATTTCGACGGGTTTGTATTCACCAACCTTGTTGATTTTGATTCAAAATACGGCCATCGCCGCGATCCGCAGGGCTACGGACAGTGTATAGAGGAGTTTGATGCCAGACTGCCGGAAATCATGGGGGCCATGGGCGAAGATGATGTTCTGATGATCTGCGCCGACCACGGCAACGATCCTGTACACAGCGGATTTGACCATACCAGGGAATATGTGCCTCTTCTGGTATATGGAAAGAAAGTAAAAGCAGGAGCAAATCTGGGAATCAGAAAAACCTTTGCCGATGTGGGAGCTACGGTTGCTGACATTCTGGGAGCAGAGGCTCCTTCCATTGGAGAAAGCTTCAAAGAGGTGATTTTGTAATGAACATGATAGATATCATTCAGAAAAAGAAGGAAGGAAAGAGCCTTTCCCGTGAAGAAATAAAATGGTTCATAGATGGATATGTGGCAGGGGATATTCCTGACTATCAGGCTTCTGCGCTGCTGATGGCAATCTATTTCCGGGGACTCAACAAGGAAGAAACCTTTCAGCTTACTGAGGCAATGAGATATTCCGGCGACACCATAGATTTGTCACCGATATCGGGAATAAAGGTTGACAAGCATTCTACGGGAGGCGTAGGAGACAAAACTACGCTTGTGGTAGCACCACTGGCATCAGCCTGCGGTGTTCCTATTGCAAAAATGAGCGGAAGAGGTCTTGGCTTTACCGGAGGTACTGTGGATAAAATGGAATCCATACCGGGATTCAGAACAGCTCTTGCGCCTCAGGAGTTTCTTGATCAGGTGAACCATGTGGGCATGGCAGTAATAGGACAGACAGCCCATATTACGCCTGCAGACAAGAAGCTTTATGCCCTCAGGGATGTAACGGCCACAGTGGACAATTTCGGTCTCATAGCTTCCAGCATAATGAGCAAAAAGCTAGCAGCAGGAAGCGACGCCATAGTTCTTGATGTAAAGTGTGGCGACGGAGCCTTTATGGAAAACAAAGAGGATGCCGTAAAGCTGGCGGAGCTTATGGTTGAAATCGGAAACAATGCAGGCCGAAAAACCGTGGCTGCCATAACGGAAATGGGACAGCCTCTTGGAAAAGCAGTAGGCAACAGTCTTGAAGTTATTGAAGCCATAGAGACTCTTAAGGGAAAGGGACCTGATGACATAACACAGCTGGCACTGAGACTCAGTGGAATAATGGTATATCTGGGAGGCAAAGCCTCAAGCCCTGAGGCAGGCCTGAAAAGGACAGAAGCAGCTCTTGCAGATGGCAGAGGACTGGCAAAGCTCAGAGCATTTATCGAAGCTCAGGGAGGCAACCCGCAGGTGGTTGATGACTACAGCCTCTTCCCGGAGCATTCTGTAGAAGACAGACTCATTGCCCAATCAGACGGATATGTCAGCAAAATTGAAGCGAGACGGATAGGCCTCTCTTCTCAGCATACAGGTGCAGGGCGTGCTACCAAGGAAGCATCCATAGATTTGTCTGCAGGAATTTATGTCTGCAAGAAAGTCGGCGACAAGGTCGAAAATGGAGAAACCTTAGCCATTTTCTACGGAAACGACAAGGCCAAAGTTGATGCCGCTATGGCAGAAGCGCAGAAGGCTTTTGAAATAGGGGCAGAACCTGTGGAACCTCCTGAGCTGATAAAAGAAATAATAGGACTGTAATAGTGAAATGCCCGTGGAATAAGGACATAAGGTCTGTATTTCCACGGGCACTCTTTTTTATAATAAATACATCTTTATCTTTGCCTAATATATCAGTACAATTCCCTGATGATAGAGGCGCAGCGTTCTATCCCCAGCACGCCGCTGTCCAGAGTTATGTGATAATTCTGAGCATGACCCCATTTCATGTTGGTATAGAAGCGGTGGTAGGCTGCGCGGCGTTTGTCTTTGTCCTTAAGACGCTGCTCGGGGGAATCCTCTCTTTCGCCGTAAACATCTACTATGCGCTTGGCGCGGAATTCCATGTCAGCATGAATGAAAACCTTCAGACAGTCAGCCTTGTCTCTGAGAATGTAGTCGGCACATCTTCCGACGATGACACATGATCCCTTTTCAGCAAGCTCCGTTATTATTTTCTGCTGTACTTCCCACAGCAGATCCTCATTGGTGGGACCGAAACTTCTGCTGGATAAAGCCGAAGACAGAAATCCGCCCGGAGCGTATTCTCCTGCATCTTTTATGTAATTTTCATCGAAACCGCTTTCCAGAGCGATCTGGTGGATCAGCTGGCTGTCGTAGCATGGAATGTCGAGTTTTTCAGCTACCAGCTTGCCTATAGTGCGGCCGCCGCTTCCGAATTCACGGCTTATGGTTATGATTCTGTTTTTCATAATGTAGGGTCTCCTTTCCTGTTAAGATCTCTGTAAGTTCCGCAGATCAGGAATATTGCGATGACAAAGGTGAGGGCGTCGGAAACAGGCATGGAGTAGAGAACTCCGTCCAGACCGAAAAACCTCGGAAGAAGAAGAGCGAAGCCCACGCCGAAGACAACTTCACGCATCATTGACAGTATTGTGGATTCTGCGGCTTTTCCCATGGCCTGAAGGAATATGAAGCAGGCTTTGTTAACGCATGCAAATATAATCATGCAGAGATAAACACGGAAAGCTTTAACGGCAAATTCCGCGTAATATATGCTTTCGTTGGCTGCGCCGAATATTGCGATAAGCTGTCCCGGGAAAAACTCCACCAGTATAAAGGCGATGGCGCCTACCGCTGCTTCGGCAACAAGAAGCTTTGTGAAAAGATCTCTGACTCTGCTGTTGTGTCTGGCGCCCATGTTAAAGCCCACTACAGGGATGCAGCCTGCTGCCATACCCACTACAATGGAAATCACAATCTGGAAAAACTTCATGACTATACCTACCACAGCCATAGGAATCTGTGCCAGCTGTTCCTGACAGAAGACGGGATCCAGAGCACCATAGTGGCGTATCATGTTGTTTACCGCTGCCATGGAGGCTACAAGACTTATCTGAGACAGAAAACTGGTGAGTCCCAGAAGAAGTGTTCTGCCGCATATGGAAATACTTATAGAAAGGTCTCTGCCGGAAGGTTTTATGATTTTCATGTTGAGCAGATACCACAGAGAAAGAAGCGCCGTAACCAGCTGACCGATGATGGTGGCCACTGCAGCACCCATCATTCCCCATTTGAATATGAAAATGAAGATGGGGTCAAGAACGATGTTCACTGCGGCTCCTGCGAGAGTTGAAGCCATGGCAAATTTCGGACTTCCATCGGCACGGATTATGGGATTCATAGCCTGACCGAACATGTAAAAGGGAATACCCAGGGTAATGTAGAAAAAGTATTCTTTGGCATGAGCAAAAGTCTCCGAGTTGACTCTGCCGCCGAAAATGGTGATTAAGCCGTCGGAAAAAATGAAGTATACCGCCGTAAGAACAAGGCTGGCGGCAATCATCATCAATATGGAATTTCCCACGCTGTGCTTTGCGGTTTCGGACTCCTTTTTCCCGAGACATATGCTTACGAAAGCACAGCAGCCGTCGCCTATCATTACGGCTATGGCAAGAGCCACTACCGTAAGGGGAAATACCACCGTATTGGCGGCATTGCCGTAAGAACCCAGATAAGAAGCATTGGCTATAAATATCTGGTCCACTATGTTGTATAAAGCTCCCACAAGGAGGGAGATAATGCAAGGAACGGAGTATTTACGCATGAGAGTGCCTATCTGCGCCGTTCCCAGAAGCTGATTTTGATTCTGTTCCATTGTTTCACCTTACCTTTCTTTGAAATCCCAGTATGCCGGAGGGCATTCCCGGGTAATAAAAAAAGTGCGTAAGTCCTATCCGGACTTACGCACCATCGTGCTACGCGATATAAATATTATAGCAGATTTTTTTTGCAGATGTAAGAAAAATTTTTGCCTGAAGAGGCGTATCGGGACAAAAAAGTGTGACAAAGGCAGCTAAATGTGTGTATAATTACTTCAGGAGGAAGAATTATGAAAGAAGTCATTTTTGTGATTTTAATACCGCTGATAGGAACCGTATCCGGCTCGGCAGGAGTTTTTTTTCTGAAAGACGGAATGAAAAACGGTATTCAGAAGGCTCTCATGGGCTTTGCCGCCGGCGTTATGGTAGCCGCCTCGGTATGGAGCCTTATCATACCGGCCATGGAAGAATCAGCCCATATGGGAAAGCTGTCCTTCCTTCCTGCTTTTGTGGGATTATGGCTGGGAGTGCTTTTCCTTTTGCTCCTGGATCATGTTATACCTCACCTTCATGTAGCCAGCGAAGAACCGGAAGGACGATGCTGCAGCCTGAACAAGTCTACAATGCTGGTGCTGGCTGTTGCCCTGCATAATTTCCCGGAAGGGATGGCTGTGGGAGTTGTGGCAGCCGGATGGCTGGCAGGAGAGGAAAGTATAACTGCTGCGGCTGCTTTTGCCCTGGCTCTGGGAATTGCCATACAGAATGTGCCTGAAGGAGCAATAATATCCATGCCCCTTAAAAATACAGGAAAGAGCAGGGGAAAGGCTTTTGCCATGGGTGCTCTGTCCGGCGTTGTTGAGCCTCTGGGTGCGCTGCTTACAATATGCCTTGCATCTTTTATGGTTCCGATATTGCCGTATATGCTTACCTTCGCTGCAGGAGCCATGCTCTATGTTGTTGTGGAAGAACTTATTCCGGAGATGTCTCAGGGAGAACATTCCAACATCGGGACGGTGTTTTTTGCCGCAGGCTTTACGTTGATGATGGTTCTGGATGTGGCATTGGGATAGGTATTACATAGAATTGACGAGTCGGAAGAAGAAGCAGACGTTTCGTATAAAAAAGTATTTGCAGCTGGCAAATACGCAGAAAAACGCCGGAGACGGCGTTTTTTATTTCACTTTTTCGGACAGCATCCTTTCATAATTACATGTGGTAAGCTGCTCAACAATAGGCATAAGTGCGCGGCAGCATGGCTCGATATCGTATTCCACCCGCAGCATACTGCAGCTGGGCACAACCGGTGTAATCAGCCTTATCTTCAGCTTTATAATCGAAGAGCCTTGTCTGCCTCACTCGGAATCTGTATGGTTTTCGGCGACTGTCCTGGGACTTCTCTGCACGGTGCTTGCCTTTGTTATTCATACCTCGGCTCAGAAAAACACTTCGGCATCTCATGTGGGAGTGATATTATCACTTGAACCGTTGATTGCAGGTTTTGTAGCCTTTGCCTTTGCAGGAGAGACCATGACGCTTCAGGGATACTTTGGCGCAGCGCTGATGGCAGCGGGAATATTCGTTATGGAAATCGATTTCAAAGAGATCTTTGGCCCGTCAGCCTGAGTAAAGATAAAAAATCATAATGTCATGCTGCCCGCATATATTTTAGTGACCAAATATATGAGAGGGTGGCATTTTTTTATGAAATTAAAAGGCAGGGCTTCCGCTGATTCCTCAAAGCCGGTCAGAGCCGGAATGTCAGCGGTAAAGAAAAAGATAATAGTAACGTTGACAGGGAGTGCACTGATAATATGCGCCTTTGTGGGAATAGAACAGAAACTGCCTGAGCAGAAACCCATAGTGCTGGAAACCGTCAACGACCAGCAGCCGGAGGAAGGAAAGTCAGCTCCATTTGAAGTGGAGGCCAAAGGAGCCGTGCTCATAGATGCGGATACGGGTCAGGTTCTTTTTCAGCAGGACTCGCATAAAGAACTCCCTCTTGCTTCTGTAACCAAGGTGATGACCATGCTGCTGGTGATGGAGGCGGCAGACTCAGGGAAAATAAGCCTTGAAGATCAGGTCACCATATCCGAGAGGGCCGCTTCCATGGGCGGAAGTCAGATGTACATGGAAGTGGGAGAGACACACACGGTGGCGGAACTGATGAAGGGTGTCGCCATGGCCAGCGCCAATGACGGCTGTGTGGCCCTTGCCGAATATGTGGCAGGAAGTGAAGAAATATTTGTGGAGAGAATGAACGAGCGGGCACGGGAACTGGGTATGAGGGATACTCATTTCGTCAACACCAACGGTCTCCCTGTGGCAGAACATTATTCCTCCGCATATGATATAGCAGTAATGTCGAAAGAACTCTACAGGCATGAGGAGGTTCACACCTGGTTCACCACCTGGCAGGATACCATAACGGTTGGCCTTCCGGGAAAGGAAAAGGAGTTCGGGCTCACTAACACCAATAAGCTTATCAGGCAGTATCAGGGCTGTGACGGTATCAAGACGGGCTTCACGTCTGATGCGGGATACTGCCTGTCGGCATCTGCATGCAGGGGCGATACCAGGTTTATTGCCGTGGCTCTTGGATGCGAAACATCCCCTAAAAGAAATGCAGAGGTGGCAAAGATGCTGGATTACGGCTTTGCCAATTATGAAACCACTGTGGTAGCCGAAAAGGGTGAAGTCATTAAAAAAGTCAAAGTCGAAATAGGAACTCCGCAAGAGGTTCAGGCCGTTGCTGCAGAGAAGATAACGGTGCTCACTGAAAAGGGAAGTTCCGGAGATATAAAGAGCAAGGTAAAGCTTAACGATAATGTTCCGCTGCCTCTGAAAAAGGGTGATGAGGTTGGCAAACTGTTCATATACCGAGGAGATGAAAAGATAGCAGAGTATTCGCTTGCAGCTGACAGAGATGTGAAAAAGGCCTCCTTTGGGGAACTTATGTCCCGTATGTTTAAAAGAATATAATACATACGGAAGAAGAAAAAACAGATAAACGGTAAGGAGGCAGTAAGATGGGAAAAGTCAGTGCAGGGGGAAAAGAGTATATCATAGCCTTTTCTTCTTTCTACAAAGCAGCCTACGCTCAGGATATGCTCTCAGAGGCCGGAATAAATGCCACCTTGAGAAAGCTTCCGACGGAGCTGGTCAGATCCTGCGGCACGGGTCTTTATATGAGAAGCGAGTCTGCGAAGCCGGCGCAGCTGGTTTTCGCAGAAAAGCAGATTTCACCCCGTGGAATTTATGAAATAAACCGCGGTGGCGGAGGAGAGAAGAATTATATTAAAATAAAGTAATTTTGGGAGGAGCCGGAGCTCCTCTCGCTTTTTATATTAGAAATAGCGTATGTAAAATTTTTTGCACCTGAGGCTGTAAAAATCTTTACGTCACAGGGTGCAAAATTTTTTACACCCGCAGATACGAAGATATCAAAGCAATTTCAAAAGTAATTTCAAGATATAAAAGCAATTTAAATTGAATTGAATTTCTTTAAAAAAACTGTTTGTATTTTTTTGAGAGCAGACGCGTTTCGACAGATTTTGAACATGCAAAGGTTTAATATAAAAAAACAGAAAGGGAAAGCCAATGGTAATTTACGGAGAGTATTTATTTATAGAAAATTTTACGGCGGGATTTCTGATTTTGCTGCTTACGGCAAGAATGGCAGGAAGAAATCCGGGACATCTGAGGATATTGGCAGCTTCGGTGCTGGCCGGAATAAGCGGTTTTGAAATTTTTCTTCCCGCTGCAGCAGCAGCGTCGGGAATACTGCGTCTGGCAACGGGAATAGTAATCTGTCTCACAGCTTTCGGAATGAAGCAGGTGATAAAGACAGCCGTAATATTCATAATAAATACTTTTCTTGCAGGCGGAGCAGTTATAGCGCTTCTTATCTGGAAGCAGGAGCCGGCAATAACTCATCAGGGAATATTCTATATGGATGCTGTTACATATTTAAGACTTATATGCGCAGGCATAATTGCATTTGGGATTGTTTATTTCTTCGTAAAGATGATCCGCTGCCGTGTCTGTGATATAAACCTGAAGGGAGATGTGAACCTGACCATCGGAGGAAGCACATATGTGCTGCGTGCTTTTGTGGACTCGGGAAACGGCCTCAGGGAACCGGTGACAGGTAAACCGGTGATCCTTGTAGATGAAACAGGCGCGTCAAAACTTCCTTTTAAAGCCTCAGATATGAAAGAGCGTTACAGAATTGTGCCATACAGAGCAGTGGGAATTTCTGCCGGCAGTCTGGAGGCGGTACGAACGGACGAGATAATCTTTGGCGAACATAAGATAAGAGGAGCATACATAGCATTCTATCAAGGCCGCTTCGGAGAATATGAAGCGCTTATGAACAGAGATTTTCTGGAAGGAGGACTGCTACAGAATGGGTAGAAATGTGCTGATACAGATGAGGATAAGACTGCGACTTCTTGCGGAAAGGGTCAGGAAAGCCGTCAGGAGAAGATCAGGGGATTTGTTTTACATAGGTGGCAGCGACATATTGCCGCCGCCCCTTGATAAAGAAGAAGAACGACGGCTGCTTGAAGAATATGCCGCAGGCAGCAGTGAGGCAAGAAATCTGCTGATTGAACGTAATTTGAGACTGGTGGTCTACATTGCCAAAAAATTCGAAAATGCCGGAGTAAATGTTGAAGACCTAATTTCCATAGGCACCATCGGATTGATAAAAGCCGTCAACACCTTTAAGCCGGAAAAAAACATAAAGCTGGCTACATACGCTTCCAGATGCATAGAAAATGAGATACTCATGCATCTCAGGCGAACCACAAGACTGAAAAGCGAAGTAAGCCTTGATGAGCCACTTAATGTGGACTGGGACGGCAACGAACTCCTTCTGTCCGACATACTGGGAACGGAAAACGATGTTGTATATCACAGGCTGGAGGATGAGGTAAACAGAAGCCTTCTTCACAGTGCCATGAAAAAGCTGACCCCCAGAGAAAAGGAACTGATGGAAATGCGCTTCGGGCTTAAAAGCGGGCGGGAAATGACCCAGAAGGAGGTGGCCGACCGTATGGGAATTTCTCAGTCTTATATATCCCGTCTGGAAAAGCGTATAATAACCCGGCTTCAGAAAGAAATACGGAAACTGGGATAGCGCCGAATCCCGGAGGGGTGAAATGCGCCAGTAATTGCCACACATAAGCAGGGAAACCATAGTACATAACTAACTAAAAAGCATGTAAACAGGATGGGTATGTATTATGGCGAACAAAGTGGAAATATGCGGCGTGGATACCGCAAAACTGCCTTTGTACAAAGAGGCGGAAATGACCGAGATGCTTCACAGAATAAAGGCAGGTGACGAAGCAACCAGAGATAAATTCATAAAGGGCAATCTCAGACTGGTTCTCAGTGTAATTCAGCGCTTTGCCAACCGGGGTGAAAATCCCGACGATCTTTTTCAGGTTGGATGCATCGGACTCATCAAAGCGCTGGATAACTTTGATATGAGCCACGGTGTAAAATTTTCCACATATGCTGTCCCCATGATCATCGGGGAAGTAAGGAGATATTTAAGAGACAACAACTCCATCAGGGTATCTCGCTCATTGCGTGATCTGGCATATAAATCTCTTCAGGCTCGCGAAAATCTTTCGCGTGAACTGCAGAGAGAGCCTTCCGTCAGCGAAATCGCCGCAGCCATGGGGGTAGGCAGAGAAGAGGTGGTGACAGCACTGGAATCTATTCAGGAACCGGTATCGCTGTATGAGCCCGTTTTCCACGATGACGGGGATGCCATCTATGTAATGGATCAGGTATCGGACAGCAGGAATACGGATACCAGATGGATAGAAAATATATCCCTTTCCGAAGCCATGGATAAGCTGAGTCCAAGGGAGAGGCACATATTGAATATAAGGTTTTTTGAAGGCAAAACGCAGATGGAGGTTGCCAGAGAAATAGGCATATCACAGGCTCAGGTAAGCAGGCTGGAAAAGAATGCACTGTCGGCCATGAGAAAGGAGCTGTCCTGAAGAGCTCTAGGATCGGAATATAATAAAAAAACAAAAAGGAGGACGCCCCGGAAGGACCTGAAGCAGTAACCTTCCGGGACGCCCTCCTTGTGATTTTAAAGGTGCGTCCAGTACAAAAGTAACATATTGATAAAAAAATGTCAATGCGTCACATGAAAAAATCATATTTTATCGACGGTGTGTTTTTCCATTGAAATTTTACTTGTGATATGATTAAATATATAACTGTAAACAGCAAATGAAATGCTTTTAGTTTTTAGGAGGAAAAGATGATATACACAAAAGAAGTCGAAAACATGTGCCCGGTAAACAAAGGCGCATATCATGGCCCTGCGCCTATTCCTCAGGAAGGCAAGTGGGTGCAGGTAAAAGAGAACTCGGACATTTCCGGTCTGACCCATGGAGTGGGATGGTGTGCTCCGCAGCAGGGAGCATGTAAGCTGACCCTTAATGTCAAAAACGGCATTATAGAGGAAGCCCTTATTGAGACTCTCGGATGTTCCGGAATGACTCATTCTGCAGCCATGGCAGGGGAAATACTCATCGGCAAGACACTGCTGGAAGCTCTCAATACCGACCTCGTATGTGATGCCATAAATACAGCCATGCGTGAACTGTTCCTGCAGATAGTTTACGGACGCAGCCAGTCTGCATTCTCGGAAGGCGGTCTTGCCATCGGCGCAGGTCTTGAGGATCTGGGAAAGGGTACAAGAAGCCAGGTGGGAACAATTTATTCCACCAAAGCAAAAGGTCCTAGATATCTGGAACTGGCAGAGGGATACATTACCGAAGTCGGCCTTGACGAAGAAAACAATATTATCGGATACAAGTATGTCAACATCGGAAGAATGATGGATGCCATAAAAAAAGGAACTGACCCTATGGAGGCTATCAAAAATGCCGAGGGTACATACGGAAGATTTGACGAAGCGGTTAAAACCATCGATCCGCGTGAAGAATAGGAGGAGCAGCTAATGATTACTTTTGAAAATTATGACAGAAAAATCGACAAAATTCAGGCTGTTCTGACTCAGTACGGTATAAACAATCTGGAGGAAGCCTCGGAAATCTGCAAAGAGGCAGGCTTTGACCCGTATGAGATTGTCAAGGGAATTCAGCCTATATGTTTCGAAGATGCATGCTGGGCATATACTGCCGGGGCAGCCATAGCTCTGAAAAAAGGATGTACAAGAGCCGCAGATGCTGCAGAAGCCATAGGTGAGGGACTTCAGGCTTTCTGCCTTGCAGGTTCTGTTGCAGAAGACAGAAAGGTAGGTCTTGGTCACGGAAATCTGGCAGCAATGCTTTTGAGAGAAGAGACACAATGCTTTGCGTTTCTGGCCGGGCATGAATCTTTTGCCGCAGCCGAGGGAGCTATAGGAATTGCCAAATCAGCCAACAAGGTGCGCAAAAATCCTCTTCGCGTAATATTGAACGGTCTCGGAAAAGATGCAGCTCAGATAATATCCAGAATCAACGGATTCATCTACGTGCAGACTCAATTCGATTATCATACCAGTGAACTGACTGTCGTAAAAGAAATTCCGTATTCAAAAGGAGAACGTTCAAAGGTACGATGCTATGGAGCAGATGATGTGCGTGAAGGCGTAGCCATCATGCATCGTGAATCCGTAGATGTGTCCATTACCGGAAACTCCACTAATCCAACCAGATTCCAGCATCCTGTTGCCGGAACATACAAAAAGGAATGCATCGAACAGGGTAAAAAGTATTTTTCCGTTGCTTCAGGCGGCGGTACAGGCAGAACCCTCCATCCGGACAACATGGCAGCAGGCCCTGCTTCTTACGGCATGACCGATACCATGGGAAGAATGCATTCCGATGCGCAGTTTGCAGGATCTTCATCAGTACCTGCTCATGTGGCCATGATGGGATTCATAGGCATGGGAAACAATCCGATGGTAGGAGCTACCGTAGCTGTAGCCGTAGCTGTGGAAGAATCAGCAAAGACAAAATAGAAAACCGCCCCCGCAGGGGGAAAGGAAAGGCATAACTTATATCGCCATATAAGCAGATTCCCGAAAACAGCCTGAAAAAGACGGCTTTTCGGGAATTGCTTTCTGCATGGAAAGAGGCACCGCTGCGCGGTGCCTCTTTCTCTCTTCGGTGGATGCATGCCGTCTGTTACAGGTTATTTACAGTGGCAGCGGTATATTTCGTCATATATGCGCAGCGTTTCAAGAGCCAGAAGGATCTCTGCCCGTTCTCCTGCGGCTGCTGCATCAGCACCGTCGGCATAAGCTCCTATGCCGGACGCCTTGTCGCCGCGGAGGGCGACAACGGTGTTTAGCACCGCAGCGCATTTTAATGCGCGGAGGCGGCCGACGACAAATATTGCGGCTGTTTCCATATCGTCTGCCAGTATACCTTGTTGCTGCCAGTACGGCTCAAGCTGATTTTCGGCTTCGGCGTAGAAGCTTTCATGGCTTCGTGTAATTCCTACATGGCATGTTGCATCCAGCCCTTCGGCGGCGCGCAGACATGCCTGCAGCATGTCTGTGTCCGGGACGGCGGGATAGCCGGCCTTAACATAACAGTTGGAGGTCCCGTCGTCCCGCACGCAGCCGACGGATATTATAATGTCACCCACCGAGATGTCCGGCTGCAGCGCGCCGCAGGAGCCTATGCGTATGGCAGCTTCCACACCGATTCTTTTCAGTTCTTCTATTCCGATGGCAGCGGAAACCCCGCCCATTCCTGTGGACATGCCAAGGATTTTCAGCCCTTTGTAGCAACCTGTAATACTCCGGTATTCACGGTTAAAACCTTCTTCTTTTACATTTTCAAGGAAGGGCACGATCTTATCCAGACGAGCCGGATCTCCCGGAAGAATGGCATAGCGAGCGTCAAGGGTTTCATCCAGCATTATGTGCGGCTGTTTCATAAAATATCCTCCATATACTTAATTAATATTGATTTTCACCTTAAAATCCATATGCTTTTATGTTTTGCAGAAAAGGGCAGAAGGCGCAGAAAATGCAAGTAAAAAGCTGAAATTTGCCCCCCCTTTTTCTTTGTGGATTATAATTAAAATTACTTGAAAACTTGATTTTAGTCAATAATGATGTTAAAATTTACTGGCATGAATTATTTTTTCTAATACGGAGGAAAAAACATGAAGAAGACTATTTCACTTTTACTTGTTTTCGCCATGATCCTTTCGGCATTTGCATTGACAGGATGTTCAAAGGATAATGGAGAGGGCGAGGAATTAACCGTTTCAATCGTAGTATCTTCCGCTTTCGGAGACAAGTCATTTAATGACTCCGCCAAAGAAGGTGCAGACAAGCTTGCACAAGACTACGGTGTAAAGATTAAGACAATCGAATGTCAGGAAGAAAACTTCAAACAGTACATGGTGCAGGCAGCTGAAGAATCAGACATTGTAGTTCCTGTAGGCTGGCAGTTCTACGAAATACCTGAAGTTGCCAAGGAATATCCTGATACAAAATTCATCTGGGTTGACAACGAAGCAGAAGGAATCGCAGATCTTCCAAATGTTCTCTGCATTACATATGCACAGAATGAAGGTTCATTCCTTGCAGGCTACATTGCAGCCAAGATGTCCCAGAGCGGAGTTGTAGGCGCAGTAGGAGGAGAACAGAACACAACCATCGACGACTTTATCGTCGGATACAAGCAGGGTGCTCTCTATGCAAACCCTGATATCAAGGTGGTTACCAACTATGCCAATACATATGAAGACCCGGCCAAGGGCAAAGAATGCGCATTAGCTCTTCACAATCAGGGAGCAGATGTTATATTCCAGATTGCAGGAAATACCGGAAACGGTGTATTTGCAGCAGCTCAGGAAGCAGGCTTCTATGCTATCGGAGTAGACCAGGATCAGAAGATTTCAGCTCCTGAATATGACAAGCAGATTATATGCTCAATGAAAAAAGAAGTAGGACTTTCCATTTATGATACGATTAAGACCTTCATAGAAGAAGAAAAGTGGGAAGGCGCAAGAGTATGGACTGCCGACATGGCAACCGGATATATTTCAATTGCATACGGCAACGAAGATTCAGAGCAGCAGATCAGTGATGCAATAAAATCCGAAGTGGAAGAAATTGCAGGCAAGATCGTAAGCGGCGATATCGTTGTCGATACAACAAGACAATAATTCATGACAGTACAAATCGAATAAAACCTCATTATTCGCATATAAAGCGCAGCGCTAAATGCGCTGCGCTTTTTTTCATAATCGGAGCAAATGAACCGAAAAGAGAGGTAGAAGCTTTGAAGGACACAAAAGAAAGCATTGTAAAATTTGAAAATATATCCATGCAGTTTCCGGGCGTGCTGGCTAATGACGATGTTTCCCTGGAAATAAAAAAAGGCGAGATTTTTGCGCTGGTGGGTGAAAACGGAGCAGGAAAGAGCACATTGATGAATATCCTTTACGGTCTTCATACCCCAACTGCCGGAAATGTATATGTAAAAGGACAGAAGATAGAAAAATTTAAACCTATGGGCGCAATTGAAAAAGGCGTGGGAATGGTGCATCAGCACTTCATGCTGGTACCTTCATTCACGGTGGCTCAGAACATTGTGCTCAGCAGGGAACCGAAGAAAATGAAGTTCCTTTATGACCTGAAAAAAGCCAATAGCCAGGTAAGGGAATTGTCTGAAGATTACGGACTTAAAGTTGATCCGGAAGCTGTGGTAGGAGAGATAAGCGTGGGTCTGCAGCAGAGAGTTGAAATACTCAAGACTCTTTATCGCGGTGCTGATGTGCTTATACTGGACGAACCTACCGCCGTACTGACTCCTCAGGAAACAGACGAACTTTTTAAAGTCATAAGAAGAATCGTTGAAGAAAAAGACATGACAGTGATAATAATTACTCACAAGCTTTACGAGGTAATGGCAATATCTGACCGTGTGGGAGTCATGCGTCAGGGAAAGCTTATAGGAGTCGAAGAAACCAAAAATGTAAATGAAAGAATTCTCGCCTCCATGATGGTAGGAAGAGAAGTCTTATTTGATAAAATTGAAAAGACCGGAGAACCCGGAAATGTGCTTATAGAAGCGGATAATCTGTTTGTTGCTGACAACAGAGGCCTTATGGCTGTCAACGGAGTATCTCTGAAGGTGAGAGCCGGCGAGATACTGGGAGTAGCCGCCATAGAAGGCAACGGACAAAGCGAACTTGTGGAGGCACTTACAGGAATGAGAAGTGTCAAGCAGGGACAGATATATATATGCGGACAGGAAGCATCAGGCCGAGATCCCGGTGAAATACGAAAGATGGGACTTGCCCATATACCGGAGGACAGAATCTCAACGGGAGTGGCCATGCCTTCCAGCATTACCGATAACATGATCATCGGTAAAGAGCGGCGCAGTGAGTTTTCCGTAAAAGGCATACATCTGAAACGTTCCAGCGTTGCCCGATATGCACGGGAACTCTTTGATAAATTCGACCTCAGAGGAGCAGGAGTGGATACGGAGGTCGGCTCCCTTTCCGGCGGCAACATGCAGAAAGTCGTCGTAGCCAGAGAGTTTTCACTGGATACACCGGTGCTTATAGTAGCTCAGCCTACCAGAGGAGTGGATGTGGGCGCTATGGAATTTATTCACAAACAGATAATAGAAAAAAGAAACCACGGATGCGCAATTCTTCTGGTAAGCGCTGATCTGGATGAAGTAATGCGGCTCAGCGACAGGATAATCACCATGTATGAAGGCCGTATTACCGGAGAATTCAAAGCCCAGGAGATAGATAAACGAGACATCGGATACTATATGACCGGAAGCAGAACAGCAGGGGGAGGTGAAGAAGGTGCATAAGATCACCCAATCCATTAAACAGAACAAGACCTATCTTATTTCCCTCATAATCAGTATTACGGCAGCACTGATAATAGGCGGAATACTGATGGCCGTAACCGGCTTCAATCCCTTTGAATCCTATGGAGCAATGCTGAGAGGAGCCTTCGGCTCTGCCCGCGTGTTTGGCAATACCCTTACAAAGATGATAACCCTTTGCCTGACAGGTCTTGCTATGACGGTCTGCGCCAAGGCAGGTCTCTTCAATGTCGGAGGAGAGGGACAGCTCTTTCTGGGAGGACTGGCTGCAACCATGACAGGTGTGTACCTTCAGGGAGCATCTCCTCTGATTGCGGTTCCGCTGGCATTCCTGTCGGCAATAGTCGCAGGCGGCCTGTACGCCTGGATACCGGCAGTACTTAAAGTAAAGCTCAAAGTAAGTGAAGTCATCACAACCATAATGCTTAACTCGGTTGCCATATATGTATGTACATATCTGGTAAACAGCAGCGGACCGCTGGCAACTCATGATAAAGGAGTCCTGGGCGGAAGTGATGCAGTGCCTGAGGCCTTCAGATTCGCTCAGCTGATACCTAAATCCAATCTCAGCACAGCAATATTTTACAGTGCCGTAATTGCTTTTCTCTGCTGGTACATAATGCAGAAGACAAGCATAGGACTGGAAATGAAGGTCACCGGTGAAAATGAGCGTTTTGCTTTCTTTGCCGGCCTTCCAAAGGACAAGCTGATGATCTGGTCCATGGTGGCCTCAGGAGCCATCTGCGGCCTTGTAGGAATGTTTGAGGTATACGGGTACCAGATAAGGTTTCAGGATAGCATAAGTAACGAATTCTATTACGACGGAATGCTGGTGGCAATGATAATGAACTATAACCCTGTGGGGATAATAATCATGAGTTTCTTCTTCGCGGTAATAGATATAGGTGCCAGCGCCATGGAATTCTCTACAGGAGTTTCGGGAGAAATATCAGAGATAATATTTGCCGTTATAATTTTCCTTATGGCTGCAGAAAAAGGAATATCCAAAGCAATAACAAAAAAAAACCTGCAGCGAAAAGTAAAAAAGACCATGGGAAAGGAGGTGCAGTAGATGGAACATATATTTGATGTGTTTAATATCGGACTTTTGCAAAACACTCTGCGCACCGCCACGCCGGTAATACTGGCAGCCATGGGAGGTCTCATGACGGAGCAGGCCGGAATCATGAACATAGGTATGGACGGGATGATACTTATAGGGGCCTTCGTGGCTGTTGCTTTCAGCTTCGCATGTGCCAGCGCTTCTATCGGCGTTCTGATAGCCGTTCTGTGCGGCATACTCATCGGGTTGTTTTTTGCTCTCTTTGTCGTAAAACTTAAGAGTGATGAGTTTATTATCGGTATGGCGCTCAACACCTTTGCCGGCGGACTGACGGTATTTCTTCTCCGCTCGATTTTCGGGGTAAAAGGAACGTTTTCAAATTCCGGCATTGTGGCTCTGCCTAAAGTGCATCTTGACTTCCTGGACAGTATTCCTGTCATAGGACCGCTGCTTAATGACAATTCGATTTTTGTTTATATAACATGGATTCTGGTGTTTCTCGCATGGCTGTTCCTGTACAGAACCCCTTGCGGATTCTGGCTCAGAGCTGCCGGTGAGCATCCTGAGTCACTGGAGACAGCAGGAATAAATCCGGATAAGATGAAGCTGCTGGCCAGCGTGCTCTGCGGAATTTTCTGCGGATTTGCAGGCGCTCATCTGTCGCTGGGGTACCTTACCATGTTTACGGAAGGAATGAGTAACAGCAGAGGATTCATTGCATTTGCATGTGTGATTTTCGGTATGGCCAATCCGCCGAAGGTATTTCTGGCAGCGCTGCTTTTCGGATTCCTGGATGCGCTTGGTCTGAGACTTCAGAGCGTGGGAGTTCCGTCTGATCTCACATCGACGGTACCTTATATAGCCACGGTTCTCATGCTGGTGTATGTTGTGGTAAGCACAGACCGGAAGAAAAAGAAAAAGACAAAGCAGCAGCTTGTGGAAGCAAGTGAAAGAGCTTAAAATAAATAAGAAAAGGGGAAAAAGATGAAAAAATTTATTAAAAGTGCAATGATTTGCATATTCTGTTTCTGCATGGTGATTGCCATGGCAGGCTGCGGAAGCAGCAAACCTTACAGCAGCTATGATCTGTCTGAATATATCACATTGCCGGATTACGATTCCTTTGAGACTACAGCTCCGGATGTCACCATAACAGATGATGATATCGATGCAGAGATTCAGAAAAACCTTGAAGCAGCAGCTACAACAGAGAAAATAACAGAAGGCACAGTAAATGAGGGAGATACGGTAACCATTTCCTTCGACGGAACCCTTGAGGACGGAACAAAGGATGCAGGGATGACATCTGAAGGAACAGATCTTGTACTGGGATCGGGAAGCATGATAGACGGATTTGAATCCGGTCTTTACGGTGCGACAATAGGTGAAGAAGTCACCCTTAATCTGACTTTCCCTGACCCATACAAAAATAAAGAGGAATACTCGGGAAAAAATGTAACCTTCAAGGTTAAGGTTCTCAGCAAAAATGTTGAAAAGGTTCCGGAACTGGATGAGGAGTTCGTAAAAGCCAACAGCGATTATGAATCCGTGGCTGATTACAGAAATGCCATCGCAAAGGAACTTGAGCAGAACGAGTATGATGAGCAGCTGTACAATATCAAGTCAACGCTTTACTCGAAACTGGTAAGCGATACCGAGGTAATCCAGTATCCTGATAAGGAAGTAAAAAAGCAGATAAAGGAACTGGAAGAGACATACAAAAATATGGCAAAGAACAGCAATGTCGATTGGGAAGATTATTTAACCGATACACTTGGTGTCACACAGGAACAGTTTGATGAACAGGTAGAGCTCTATGCTAAGGAACTGGTGAAGCAGGAGATGATAATCTATGCAATTGCGGAAAAAGAAGGTCTGTCAGTGTCAGATGAAGAGTATGACACCTATCTGGACAACATGCTTGCAAGTTCCGGTTTCCAAGACGAGGCCGCTTTCAAGGAGCACACAGGTATGTCTCTCAAGAAATATGCCAAGACATATAAACTGGACAGAGATCTTCTGCTGACCAAGGAGCTTGATACAATTTACGAGCGTCTGGCAGAAAAACTTTAAAACCTTTCATGTGGTAATAATTGCCTCCCTGAGGAATATACTTGTCTAAAGGGAGGTACATAAGATGATAAGTACAGATAAACTTAAAAACAAAGAAGTCATAAACATCAGCGACGGTCGGAGCCTTGGATTTGTTTATGACATTGAGGTTGATCTGGATAAAGGTGTCATAGACGGCATAGTAATACCCGGAGCCAGAGGTTTCATGGGTTTCTTCTCAAAAGGCGAGGGAGACACTGTCATAAAATGGGAAAAGGTCAGAACCGTCGGGGACGATGTTATACTCGTTGATGTAGAAGGATTATAAGATAATGAATAAGACAGAGAACCGGGAGGAAAAATTATGAAGTGTCCTTTTTGTGATCATCCGGATACGAAGGTAATAGATTCAAGACCTACTGAAGAGGGACATGCCATCCGAAGAAGGCGCGGGTGCGACAACTGCGGCAGAAGATTTACAACCTATGAAAAGGTTGAGGAAACCCTTTTGATGGTGGTAAAAAAAGACGGAAGAAGAGAAGCTTTTGACCGCGGCAAGATTCTCAGCGGCATTATCAAGGCCTGCCAGAAGCGTCCTGTTTCTATGGACAGAATGGAGAAAATGGTTGATGAAATCGAAAAGAACATCAGCAGTTCTCTGGAAAAAGAAGTAGAAAGCTATTATATAGGCGAGCTGATAATGGAGCAGCTTAAAGCTGTTGACGAGGTGGCTTATGTAAGATTTGCATCTGTATACAGACAGTTTACAGATGTGAACACCTTTGTGCGAGAGATAGAAAAGCTGCTTAAACCTGACGAAGCGGAAAGTCAAAAAGAAGAAGCTCAGAAAGAAGGAAAGAATGAATAAGACCATAAAGATTGCAATAGACGGGCCGGGAGGAGCTGGCAAATCCACAGTGGCCAAAGCGGTGGCCGTCCGGCTCGGAATAGATTACATTGATACCGGAGCCATGTACAGAGCCCTGGGACTTAAGATGCTCAGACTGGACATTCCTATGGAGGATACACCTCAGCTGAGACAGCTGCTCCGCGAAACAGAAATAGATTTCAGAGGAAAGGACATACTGCTGGACGGAGAGAATGTCACTGAGCTTATCAGAACTCCGCAGGTTTCAATGGCAGCCTCTGCATGCTCGGCATTCCCGGTAGTAAGGGAGACGATGGTAAAAGCCCAGCAGAAAATGGGAGCCGATAAAAGCGTAATAATGGACGGAAGAGATATATGCGAAGTGGTTTTTCCCGATGCGGAATTTAAATTTTTCATAACAGCAGACGCTGAAGAAAGAGCACGCAGACGTTGCAAAGAACTGCAGGAAAAGGGAAACGATGCTGTCTATGAGCAGGTGCTGGCAGAAATAAAGGAAAGAGACCACAATGATGCCACCAGAGCGGCAAGTCCCATGAGAAAGGCGGAAGACGCCGAGCTCATTGATACCACCGCAATGACCATAGACGAAACCGTAGAATATATATGTGGAAAGGTCAGAGCAAAAAATCTCTGAAATTAAAGACTTGAAGAGCCGGATTGAATTATCCGGGCATAATTAACCCCTCCGATGGAAAAACTACCATCGGAGGTTTTTTATGAACAAAACAGAACATAGGCGAAGCAGATTATTGTTTGCCTTTTTTTGTATAGCAATGGCGGCCCTTGCCATAAAACTTATATATATACAGATAATCTGTTCCGATGAACTGAAAGCCGCAGCAGTTTCTCAATATGGTATTGCCATGGAAGGCCTGGACACCAGAGGCATAATCCTTGACAGAAACGGTGATCCGCTTACGGATACAGTAAATCAGTATTATTATGTCATTGACAAAAACAGGTGCAGCGGGTTGCCGGAACGGATAGAGTCTCAATGGCAGCTTCGTCAGGTTGCTGCAGATGATTCGGATTACCTGGTGTACAGAAGTGAAAATTTCAGCATTGATGTGGCAGAAAATTTGAAAAAAAAGTATGGAGCATATGTGTTTCAGAGCCGTGCAAGGTACTCGGATGATCAGATTGCATGCCATCTTATAGGATATCTCAATGACGACCGCAAAGCAGGAGTATCAGGTATAGAGCTGATGTGCCAGGACAGACTCAGGGCAGGGGATGGAAGAATCACATTGTGGGCCGATGCAGCAGGGCTCATATTGAAAGGAAGAACGCCTTGTGCTTCGGGAACATCTGAAAAGGACGGAATTGAGGAAAAGGCTGTTGTTACTACCATAGACCGTGAGCTTCAGAATATATGTGAAGATGCTCTTCAGGAACAGACCAGGTCAGGTGCAGCTCTGGTGATGGATGCAGAAACCGGAGAAATTCTGTCATGGGCATCTGCACCTGTTTTTAATCCCAACAGGATTGCTGACTGCCTGGAGGACGGAGACTGCCTAATAAACAAGGTATGCCAGGCTGCATATGCACCGGGATCTGTGTTTAAGGCAGTAACAGCAGCTGCCGCACTTGAATCAGGCAAATGTGACGAAAATACGGAGTTCCAATGCACAGGAACCACTACCGTAGAAGGAATAACCCTGTGCTGTGCTTCCGGGCCTGAGGGAGGGCATGGGAAGCTGAAAATGGCACAAGCCATGGCTTGCTCCTGCAACTGCTATTTTGCAAATCTGGGCAGCATTGTCGGCATAGAAGCAATAATAGAAAAGGCGAAGGAAATGGGTTTCGGTGAAAACCCAATGCCGGAGCTTTACGGATCAGAAGCGGGGAATATGCCGGACGAAGAAGAGGCGGGACCTTGGGATGTGAGTAATATATCCATAGGTCAGGGCAGCATCACTGCAACCCCGCTGCAGATTGCCTGCATGACGGCATCCGTTGCCAACGGCGGCTTCAAAGTGACGCCTGAAATATTGCTTCGGGACGAAAAGGAAAAATCGGATGGACAGCGCCGCCGTGTGATGGATCAGGAAACGGCAGAAACCATAGAGGATATGCTGCGCATGGTTATGGAAGAAGGCACTGCAAAGGACAGCTATTCCATGCCGGTATGGGGGAAAACGGGAACAGCTGAAACAGGCAGAGAAAGCGGAGGAAACAACTGCTGGTTTACCGGATATTGCCGCAAAAACGAAAAAACATATGTAGTTACCGTGCTTGTGGAAGGCGGAAAGTCCGGAGCTTCCGATGCCTTGCCTGTTTTTAAAAAAATAACTGATTTCATGTCAGATAATTTCTGAGCTTTTCCAATGCTTTTTTTTCGATGCGGGATACGTAGGAACGACTTATTCCCAGGCAGGAGGCTATCTCTCTCTGAGGTCTGGGCTCCCGGCCGTCCAGCCCGTATCGCGCTGTGATTACGGCCTGCTCACGGCGGCTGAGGCATGAGGATATCGCCTCTCTCAGCCTGGAAATCTGAATTTTCAGATCTATTGAATCGACTATTTCATCGGTATCTGTCCCCAGGATATCGTTGAAACTTATCTCATTACCGTCTTTGTCGATACCTATGGGAAGGCTCAGTGAAACTTCCTGTCTGATTCGCTTTGACGAGCGTATGCTCATGAGTATTTCATTTTCGATGCATTTTGCTGCGTATGTGGCAAGTCTGGTGGATTTTCTGCCTGAATATGTGCCTACGGCCTTTATCAGCCCGATGGTTCCGATGGATATAAGATCGTCCTGGCACGCACCGGGACCTGCGTATTTTTTTGCAATATGAGCTACCAGCCTCAGGTTATGCTCTATCAGCATTGTTTTAGCTTCGGAATCGCCGTCCGCAAGTCTGCCGATAAGAGCCTGTTCCTCTTTTTCTGAAAGTGGACTAGGAAAAGAACTGCTCATTTATGTAACCCCCCTCTATAGATTAAAACTATATGCCTTTTAGAGATGTCCGGTGCATGGCAGTCTTAAAAAAGGCAGGTACCTATTTGAGGGGGAGCCGGAATACCGGCAGCTTATATCAGACGGCGGATGTCTTATCTTTCAAAGGACATGCAGTCTGTGCACTGTTCCATTGTAGGATTGGCTTCGTGAGTGCCAACTGTGATGGCATCAAGAGAGCAGTAGTTTTCTGTTTTTTCATGATGCCTGCACTGATCTACAGTACATCTGATAGTCTGATTGTTCTTGTTCATGATTTAATTTCCTCCTTATGATGTTGAACTTCACATGATTATTATGAGCAAAACTTCACAAATTATTACTGTGACCGGACTTGTACTTTAGGGCATAAAATGATATAATATCAACCGATTAATATGCTTTTACAGAAGTAAGCGACAGGAAGCTTTTTTAAAAGATTTTCATATTGCTTTTTATAAAGGAGAATATATGAAAATCAAATCTTTACCGAAACAGGAGCGACCTGTTGAAAAATGTCTTTCTCAAGGTGTTGAAAGCCTGTCCAACTCGGAACTTTTGGCACTTATTATCAATTCCGGAACCAGAGACAAATCTGCCTTTGATCTGGCTGAGGAAGTCCTGGCAAAAGACGTCAGAGGAATATGCTTCCTCAGAGATGCTTCGCCGGAGGAACTGATGTCAGTAAGCGGAATAGGCAGAACCAAAGCCGCCCGGCTTGCAGCAGCTGCGGAGCTGGGGAAACGCATATCACTGAAACCGCTGGAACCGGATATGCACATAAAAGATGATCAGGATGTGGCAGCACTGCTGATGGAGGATATGAGACATCAGAAACGCGAAATCTTCAAGGCTGTGCTTTTAAACTCCAAAGGCGGGGTGATATCCGTTGAGACAGTGTCTGTGGGACAGCTGAACAGCACGATGGTTCACCCCAGAGAAGTATTTTCTGCAGCCGTCAGGAGAAGCGCCGCGGCAGTGGTTTTCGCCCATAATCATCCCAGCGGCGACCCTACTCCCAGCAGAGAGGACTATGCAACTACCGAAAGACTGGTAGAGTGCGGCAGGCTTCTGGGGATAACAGTGGCGGATCATCTGATAATAGGAGATGGACGATATATGAGTTTGAGAGCTATGGGAAAAATATAAAGAAGAGGTGTAATTGATGTGCAGTTTTTTTAAAGCAAAAGACATGGGAATAGACCTGGGAACAGCCAATACTTTAATCTATTTGAAAGATACGGGGATAATACTTAACGAACCATCGGTAATAGCTGTGGATTCGGACGTTTCCAAGATACTTGCGGTAGGAAAGGATGCCAAGGAGATGATAGGCAAGGCTCCAAGGAATATTTCCGTTGTAAGACCGCTTCAGGACGGAGTAATTTCAGACTTTGACAAGACTGCGGACATGCTCAGGACTTTCATTGAGAGAGCTATGGAGCAAAAGAAAATGAGAAACTACCGTGTAGCCGTAGGCGTTCCTACAGGCGTTACGGAGGTTGAAAAACGTGCAGTGGAAGAGGTTGTAAGACAGATGGGAGCAACGGAAGTCTACATTCTTGAGGAACCTATGGCAGCAGCCATAGGAGCCGGTCTTCCTATTGACGGAACCACCGGATGCATGATAGCGGATATAGGCGGCGGCACTACCGATGTTGCCATAATTGCTCTGGGCGGGGTAGTATCCAGCACTTCTATAAGGCACGCAGGTGATAAGTTTAACGATGCCATTGTTCAGTACATGAGAAAGCGGTATGCACTTCTTATCGGAGACAATACCGCAGAAGAACTCAAAATCAACCTGGGATGCGCATGTATGGACGAAGATGAATTTGGAAACGAGATCATCAAGACAATGAATGCCCGCGGCCGTGATATAATTTCCGGCCTTCCAAAGACTCTGGAAGTGACTAACAAGGATGTGATGATAGCCTTACAGGAGTCTATGGATATAGTAATTGATGCAATTAAAACAACTATCGAAAAAGCACCTCCTGAAATTGCCGCTGACATAGCTGAAAACGGCATGATACTTTCCGGAGGCGGAGCTAATATATATAATCTTGATAAACTGATAAAGAAAAAGACTGACATGGATGTGGAAATTGCCGAAAATTCTTTTGAGGCAGTTGCCATGGGTACAGGAAAAGCTCTGGAAGATATAGAAAAGCTCAAAATTTATACCAGAAAATCCAAGCGGAGAGGAACAGAAGTATAAGATATGAGATGGATAAGGGAGCACAAATTAATAGCGAGTCTTTTATCATTGCTGGTGGTGCTGGCACTGATATTTGTGTTGTCAACGGTATCCGGTTTTGGCGGAAATTTTCTTACTGATTTCATAAATAACGGCGTTTCAGGCATTTCCGGATTTTTCTCTTCTGTAGGCGGAAATATAAGGGACGGAGCAGCGGGAATATTTGCTCACAAAGATCTGGAGAAGCAGATAGATGAACTCAAAGATGAGAATGCTCAGCTCCAGAGGGACCTTATTCGGGCAAAGCTGGAAGCGGAACAGCTGCAGCAGCTTCAGGAACTTGCCGGTATTCTCCACTATGATTACACACCGCAGACCTTCAATGTGGTTTCTGCAGACGTTTCCCTTAAGGACGGTTCAAACTGGTTGGAGACTTTCACCATCGACAGAGGTACGGAGGACGGAATAACCCAGGGAAAAGTCGTAATTGACGGAGCCGGACTGGTGGGCGTAGTAAGCGATGCCGGAGAAGGATGGGCAAAAGTGGCCCCTATAATCGAAGAAGGAAGCAAAATAAGTTTTAAACTTGCCAGGGACGGAAAACAGCTGGGAGTTGTTGCAGGAGATTCAAAAGGTCAGTTTACCGGATATATGCTGGATGATGGTTCAACTGTTTCCGAAGGAGATATACTGGTAACTTCCGGTATGGGAATGTACCCGGCCGGCATAGAAATCGGAACCGTAAAAAGTGTGACATATAACAGTGACAAACTGCTTAAGGAGATAACTGTTGAGCCTGCCGTCAAGTTTTCCTCTCTCAGGAAGGTGGCGGTGATTATATGAGGTACTGGAAATCCGGGATATTTTTTCTCATCGCTTTTTTAATACAGACTTCATTGCTTAATATGATCAATATTGGCGGCTGCACGCCTAATCTGCTGCTCTGCCTTGTGGTCATATTTTCGTTCTTATACGAAAAAGAACCGTATGGGCTGGTGTGGGGTGCAGTTTTTGGGCTGCTGTATGACATATGTTTCGGCGTGGTCATAGGGCCGACTCCTATAGCACTGGTGTTGACAGCCGCAGCGGTGGTATTTATGAGGGCATATTCAAATATAGAGAACATAGTGAGCATGTGGACAATATCTGCGATTTCTTTTGTTCTGTATTACATTGTAAACTGGGGTCTTCTGTCACTGGCAGGAATCCCTCTCGGACTAGGCTATGCTCTTTCAAAATCAGTATGGCCTATGGTCTACTCTATAGTTGTAATAACATTGCTATATATGATAATGATAAAAAAAGTCGTAAAGCATCATAATGACAGGTATTTCATATGAACAAAAAACTGCTTAATTCAAGATTCTATCAGATACTGGTACTGCTGATAATCCTTGCGCTGATATTATGCGTAAGGCTTTTTGTGCTTACCGTTATACAGCATGAATCATGGAATGAAGCTGCCGACGGACAGAATACCAAGTATATTACGACATCGGCTCCTCGAGGAGAGATTCTGGACAGATATGGACGCATTATCGCAACAAATCAACAGATATTTACAGTTAATTTCAATGTAAGCGGTCTTTCCACAGAGGAAATAAACAGTACTGCATACAGACTTGTTCAGATATTGGAGGCAAACGGAGATGAATATGTGGATAATTTTCCTATCAAAATATCCGGAGGCTCTTTCAGCTACACCTATGATGAAGAAAAAAGCAAGTGGCTTGCCAATAAAGGATTTCCTTCAAACTTCACTGCGGAGCAGACCTTTAACGCTATCCGCACCCAGTACGAAATAGATCCCAAGCTGGACAGATACGATGCGGCAGAGGAACTTGAAACCAGTTACGGAGTATATCCTCCGATAAACATAAGAAGTATGACCTACACTTATGATATACAGAAAAAACAGTTTCTGGAAAAGTACGGACTGGATACCGATTTCACCGCTGAGGAAGCTTTCAGAGAGCTGAGAGAAATGTACAGTATAGACGAGGAACTTTCTGATACGGAGGCAAGGAAAATTTTCCGGATAAGAGAAGAAATCAAGACCCTGGGCTATAACAAATATCGTTCAAGTACTATTGCCAAGGATGTTTCAGATAAAACCGTAATGTATGTGGAAGAATTGTCTCAAAGCCTGAAAGGCGCAGAAATTTCTTCTGAAACCGAGAGATATTACCCTAACGGAAATACTCTTGCTCATGTAATAGGATATATGGGAAGCATTTCCGACTATCAGTACGAAGAATATGTTACGGAAAAGGGCTACAACGCCACTGACCTTATAGGAAAGGATGGCATTGAAGCCGCAATGGAAAGTTACCTTAAGGGAACGGATGGTGTAAAGACCGTGAGAGTAAACAGCACGGGAGATTATATAGAAACCATCAGTGAAACAGAACCTGTTGCAGGTAAAAATGTATATCTTACCGTTGATCTGGATCTTCAGAAAGTGGCGGAAGATTCTCTTGCCGAAGTGATAGAGAAAGTAAGGACCGGTGGAGTATATCAGAGCAAATACGGCAATGTGACACTGGAGGAATACTCGAAATGTGCGTCAGGTGCGGTAGTTGCAGTAGAAGTTGAAACGGGGGATGTGCTTGCTATGGCCAGCTATCCGGACTATAACCCCAACCTGTTTGCCAAAGGAATTTCCACAAAGGACTGGGCTTCAGTGCAAAGCGTAAATCCAAGAGATCCTCTGGCCCCTACGCCTCTTTACAACATAGCAACGAAAGCTTCGGTACAGCCGGGTTCAACTTTTAAGCCTATTACAGCAGTAGCGGCACTGCAGTGCGGACTTGATCCTAATCTGCAGATATACGATAAAGGATACATCAAAATCGGAGACAGAACCTTCGGATGTTATAACTGGAACACTTATCGTTCGAATCACGGCACGGAAGTACTTAAGACTGGAATTCAGAATTCCTGCAACTATTACTTTTACTGTATTGCCACCGGCAAGGACTGGAGCACGGGAGCTTCGCTGGGCTACGATAAAGAAATAAGTATTGAGAAGATAATGGAAGTCGCCCAGGAGTTCGGTCTGGGAGAGGAAACCGGCATTGAGCTGGATGAGGCTGTAAGCCCTCTGGCATCGGCTGAAAGAAAGATGGAAGGAATGAAAGATTCCTTGTGGTACTATCTCTACAGTTCTGCCGACAGCTACTGGCCAAAAGAAGTCGTAGATGATGAGGAGACTCTTAAAAAGGACATTGACACAATTGTAAGCTGGACGGAAGAAAACCCTTCAAGAGGTGAAATCATAAACAGAATATCAGAACAGACTAAGGTCAAAGAGGACCAGGTGGAGACAGTAACGGATATATGCAAGTATTCCTACTTTAATCAGGCGTCCTGGACCATAGGAGACGAGTTTAACATAGCTATAGGTCAGGGAGACAATTCATATACTCCTCTGCAGATGGCCAATTATGTGGCTACACTGGGTAATTACGGAAAACGTAATCAGATAAGTATAGTCAAAGGCATAGAAGGAGAGGGAGTTAAGCAAAAAGCTGAAGCCACACAGATAGATGTTGAAAAGGATGATATGGACAGCGTGCTGGAAGGAATGCGACTGGTAGCTCAAAAGGGTACATTGGCAAGCGTATTTTCAAGATTTCCTATAGATGTGGCCGGTAAAACCGGAACCGCAGAAAAAGACGGTTATATCAATCCGGCTGATGAGGTGACCTATGTTAAACAGCATCTTTCTTCAATAACATCCTCTGTATCCTGGAGCCAGGTAGAAGCAGAGATGAAAAAACTGATGAAGGAAGATCCGGAAACGTATCCGACGGAAAACGATGCAGTTGACACTGCACTGATAGAAGCCAGCGGAAACAAAGTAACCATGTCGGATATAAACAGATATAAAGACACTTATGATGCATTTGCTTGGGTTATTACTTTAGCACCGGCGGATGATCCGAAGATTGCCGTGGTCGTGCTGCTGGTACAGGGAGGAACATCGGGAAATGCTGCTCCTGTGGCAAGAGAGGTTCTCGGAGCTTATTTCGAAAAAACGGGAGCCATCGATGCAACAGACTTCACTACAAAGATGCAGTAATTTAGATAAACAGGAGGAAACCATGGGTAAAGCCATTGTAATCGCGTCAGGAAAAGGAGGCACCGGCAAAACCATGCTGGCAGCCAACCTTGGAGTTACCATGGCGCGGCAGGGCCACAAGGTGGTTTTGATAGATCTGGATACAGGACTCAGAAATCTGGACCTGTATCTGGGAGTGGAGAACAATATAGTATATGATGTGAATGACGTGCTGACAGGTGTCTGCCGCATAAGACAGGCGCTGGTAAAGGTCAAGGCCTTTCCGGGACTGATGTTTATGGCGGCTTCGCCGCAGAAACCCACCGGAGAGATTACACCGCTGCACATTAAAGTTTTGTGCGGCAAACTAAAGAAAAAATATGACTATATAATAGTGGATGCTCCGGCCGGAATAGACGACGGCCTTGCAATAGCTGCCGGTGGAAGCGATATGGGCATCATAGTTGTAACGCCTGAGTACTCGTCTCTTCGTAATGCCGAAATGGTTCAGAAGACACTGAGGGATTTGGGAGTATCCGATATCGCTTATGTGGTAAATAAAATAGATCTGAAACTAATTGAGGAAGGAAAGGCCCCTAGTTTCGAAGAAATAACCAAGAACATCCGCGAAAAGCTGGTAGGAATAATACAGATGGATGAAAATATACATATATCAACAAATCTCGGAGTGCCTATTGTTTCCATGGGCAACACTTATATCGCAAGAAGTTTCATGTCTATGGCAGACAGAATCAGAAAAGCTCTGGAACAAAACTAAAAATACTTAAAAAAGCAGACTTCTGCCATATTCAGAAGGCTGCTTTTCAGCTTTCCTACACTATTCTGTTAAGTTCTTTTCCTTCCATAAATGCTTTTAGATTTGCAGCTGCGGTAGTGCAGACCACTTCTCTGGCTTCCCTTGATGTCCAAGCCATATGAGGAGTAACTATCAGACCGGGAACACCCAGCAGAGGATTGTCAGCTTCAATAGGTTCTTTTGAAACTACATCAACAGCAGCTCCTGCTAGCTTTCCGCTTCTCACTGCAGCAGCAAGATCCTGTTCGTTAATCAGTGCTCCACGTGCGGTGTTTATCAGATAGGCACCATCTTTCATACGGTCTATGAATTCTTTGTTTATAAAGCCTTTGTTATCAGGTGTTGCAGGGCAGTGGAGAGTTACTACGTCTGCCTTGACTGCTTCCTCCGGATTTCTGCTGTAAGGTATTACTTTCATGCCAAAAGCTTCTGCAACCTGTCCCACACGTTTACCTATGGTACCGTATCCTATGATACCCAGAGATTTACCACTGAGCTGAAACATAGGCTCAAGAACAAGAGAAAAATCTTCACATGCAGACCACCGACCTTCCTGTGAAGCCTTGTTATGAAGGGCTACTTTACTGCATAGTTCCAGCAGAAGAGCAAAAGTGTGCTGCGTAACGGCTTCTGTAGAATACGCCGGAATATTGCATACGGCGATGCCTTTTTCGGCAGCAGCCTTGATGTCGATGTTGTCGTATCCCGTGGCCAGAGTGCTTATGAATTTTATGCCCGGGCAGGCATCCAGAATTTCACGCGTTATGTGGCACTTGCTTGTAAACACTGAGTCGCAATCCCCGATTCTTTCAATTATATCTTTGTCGGCAGTTCTGTCATATACCGAAACTTCTCCCAAAGATTCAAGAACTTCCCAGGAAAGATCTCCCGGATTAATTGTATAAGCATCTAAAACTACTGATTTCATACTCGTTGGCCTCCCTTAAAAGAAATACTTTGTATATTATATCTTTTAACGGAAACGAATACAAGGTGCACGGCTTCAAATGTTTTGAAAAAAGTTTTACAATATGATATAGTATAATAGATTAAGTTTAAGAAGGAAGAAAGAAAAATGAGAAAAGACGGAAGAAAAAACGATCAGATCAGATCTGTGAAAATTACGGATAATTATCTTATGAGCCCTGAGGGTTCTGTTTTGATAGAGATGGGCAATACTAAGGTTATATGTACGGCATGTGTGGAAGAATCAACAGCCCGCCATCTTACAGGCACCGGCCGGGGATGGGTGACTGCAGAATATGCAATGCTGCCGGGTTCAACGGGCAGCCGCAAAAAGAGAGACCGCGGAAAAACTGATGGAAGAAGCATAGAAATTCAGAGACTTATCGGTAGAGCTTTGCGTTCGGTTGTGGATATGGAAAAACTGGGAGAAAGAACCATATGGATAGACTGTGATGTGATACAGGCAGACGGAGGAACAAGAACCGCATCTATCACCGGAGCCTTTGTAGCAATGACTCAGGCAATGAAAAAGATGAAGGATGCAGGAATGATTGATGAGATTCCGATTATCGGGTTTGTGTCAGCTATAAGCGTAGGAATAGTGGACCATGAGGAGATTCTTGACTTATGCTATGAAGAAGATTCAAGAGCAATGGTTGATATGAATGTTGTGATGACTGACAAAGGAGAATACATAGAAATACAGGGCACAGGGGAGGAAAGACCTTTCAGCGCAGATGAACTTGCCCGGCTTCTCAGTCTGGCACAGAACGGCTGCAGTGCGCTGCATGCAAAACAGAAGGAAATTATAGGAGAGTTATAGACGATGATAACCATGATAGCGGCATCATCCAATGCCCACAAGATAAAGGAAATACAATCGATAATGAGCAAATTCGGCGTAAAGGTGGTTTCGAGAAAAGAAGCAGGTGTACCTGAATTTGAAATTGAAGAAGATGGGGAAACCTTTGAAGAAAATTCATTAAAGAAAGCCGAAGCAATTATGAAAGCTACAGGGAAGCTTACTGTAGCCGATGATTCGGGATTGATGGTGGATTATCTGGGAGGAGCTCCCGGAGTTTATTCGGCCAGATTTGCAGGGGAAGAGTGTGATGATGAAAAAAATAACGAGAAGCTTCTGAAGCATCTGGAGGGACTGCCTGCAGAAGACAGAAAGGCAAAATTCGTTTCGGTAATTACCCTGATGTTTCCAGACGGAAATACAATAGTTGCAAGAGGTGAGTGTCCGGGAAGAATAATAGAGACACCAACCGGTGAGAACGGGTTCGGTTATGATCCTATTTTTGTACCCGACGGACTTTCAAAAACCTTTGCACAGCTAAGCGATAAAGAAAAAAACTCCATAAGTCACAGAGCCAGAGCTCTTGAAAAGCTGGAGGAAATTTTGACTGAAAGGGAAATCTTTTAATGAAGCAAAAGGCTAAAGATGCGGGCAGGCGTTTCAAAAAAATGTTCCTTATGATGCTGGATCAGTTTCAGGACCCTTTTTATCAGGGTGTTGCAGCGCAGATTGCATTTTCGCTTTTTCTGTCCATTGTTCCTATACTGATACTGCTGTCGCAGCTTTTGGGACTGTTTTCGCTTTCTCTTAACGAAGTGAAGGAATGGATAGGCGAGAATATGACAGTGGAAGGGGCCGACTCCCTGCTGTCCATGCTCCAGTATTCACCTTCAGGTGTAAACAGCATATTTCTTGCCATAACTGCTTTGTGGGCGGCCTCAAGGGCACAGTTTGCGATGTTGAGAGTGGCAAATTATACTCTTACGGATGGGCGCATTACAGGGCAGAGCTATATAAAAGACAGGCTTAAATCTGTTAAGACAATCCTGATAACTATTTTTACACTGGGATTTTCTCTGGTTGTGCTTGTATATGGTGAACTGCTGCTGAAGCTTATCTTCGGAGCTGTTATAGGTGAAGATATTTCGGAAACTGCCTGGGCTTTTATACGATGGCCCATAGGTATGGCTCTTTATTTCCTTATGATATCCTACAATTACTATCTTCTGCCTACAGAGAGAGTTCGCTACAGAGACATACTGCCGGGAAGCATTTTCGCGGCTGTCGGTTTTCTGGTGGTAACGTATGTGTATACCATTTATACAGGAATATCGTCCAATTACGATATTCTTTATGGATCATTTTCCAACATGGTGGTCCTCATGTTCTGGTTCTGGTTCCTGGCATGGGTAATGTGTCTGGGAATAAGCTTCAATCGTGTATGGTGGGCAACAAGAAAAAATAACAGAATTCCTATATCTGATGAAGCTAAGGAGCGCCGCAAGCCTCTGAACATATTTTAATAAAGGTATGATATTTACATGGATTTAAAGGATAAAAAGCTTTTTCTTCTGGACATGGACGGCACAATATATCTGGGCGACAGACTGTTTGCAGGAACATCACGGTTCCTGAAAGCGGTAAATGAAAAGGGCGGAAGATGCATTTTTATGACAAACAATTCTTCCAAAAGCGCCGGAGATTATGTGGGAAAGCTGAGCAAAATGGGAATAAAGGCAGGTATAAGTGACTTTGTTACATCAGCAGATGCATCTGTATGGTTTCTCAAGAAAAAACTGGGCAGTGACTTCAGGAAGAAAAAGATGTATGTAATGGGAACGGCTTCACTCATAAAACAGATGAAAGAAGAAGGCTTCCGTGTAGCGGATGAGGCCGGAGAAGATATTGAGCTGATTCTTTGCGGATTTGACCGGGAACTGACATACAGAAAACTTGAAGATGTTTGCAGAATGCTTTCTGAAAAACCGGGACTTCCTTATTATGCCACAAATCCTGACTGGGTGTGCCCGACGGAGTTCGGATATGTTCCCGACTGCGGAAGTATGTGCAAGATGATAGAAAAAGCTACAGGAAGAAGTCCTGTTTTTATAGGCAAACCGCAGCCGCTTATGGCATTACTTGCCATGGAAATAAGCGGGTTTTCACAGGAAGAAACGTTGGTCGTGGGAGACAGACTGTACACCGACATTGCATGTGGGTATAACGCAGGCGTCGAGACGTGCTTTGTGCTTTCAGGAGAAGGAACCATGGAAGATCTGGAGTCATCGGAGGTAAAACCTACGTATGTTTTTACTGATATAAACCAATTGTACAGGAGAATTAAAGATGAAACTTGATAATAAAAAAACCATTCTGGTTGGATTTGCCTTTCTGGCAATCAGCGCTTTCTGGCAGGTGTACGATAACATCATACCTCTGATATTGAAGTATACCTTCCACATCGGAGATACGCTGTCAGGAGCCATAATGGCGCTGGACAATATCTTTGCATTGATAATGCTTCCGATTTTCGGAGCATGGTCTGACAAGGTAAACAGCAGAAGAGGAAAGAGAACTCCGTTTATCTTTGTGGGAACGGTGCTTGCCGTAATATTCATGCTTCTGCTTCCGGCAGCAGCCAACGCAGATAACCTGGTGCTTTTTGTGGTTGCTCTTTTTGCAACGCTCATTGCCATGAGCACTTTCAGATCACCGGCGGTGTCCCTTATGCCGGATGTTACGCCTAAGCCGCTTAGATCCAAGGGAAACGCAATAATTAACCTCATGGGTGCCATAGGAATCATACTGTCACTTGGTCTTATCATGCTGCTGGTAGGAGAAGGAGACACACCTAATTATGAGCCGCTCTTTATATCTATTGCCGTGATTATGGTTATATCCCTTGTCATTCTGCTTTTTAAAGTTGACGAAAACAGAATGGTGGCAGAGAGAATTGCGGTAGAAAAAGAATGGGGGATTTCCGATGAAGCGGATGAAGACCAGTCAGGTGATGCGAAGCTTTCCGCGCCTGTCAGGAAGAGTCTCATATTCCTTCTTATGTCGGTAGCCTTCTGGTATATGGCTTATAATGCTGTAACAACGGCATTTTCAAAATATGCAACAGAGATGTGGGGAATGGAAGGCGGAGCCTTCGCAGGAGCTCTGATGGTGGCTTCGGTAGGAGCGCTCATTTCCTTTATACCTGTTGGAATTATCTCCAGCAAGCTTGGCCGCAAAAAAGTCATCTTGTTTGGAGTATTGCTTCTGGCAGCCAGCTTTCTGGCAGGAGCTCTTTTCAAAACGCCGAATTTTGCCATAAACATTGTATTCTTCCTAGTGGGAGTCGCATGGGCGTCCATAAACGTCAATTCATATCCTATGGTTGTGGAAATGTGTAAAGGAAGTGACATCGGAAAGTTCACCGGAATGTACTACACATTTTCAATGGCGGCTCAGGTGCTTACGCCGGTGCTGTCAGGAGCTTTCCTGGAGCATGTGGGATATTGGACGCTGTTCCCTTATGCAACAGTATTTTCGGCTATAGCGTTCTTAACAATGCTTATGGTTAAGCATGGAGACAGCAAGCCTATGCCTGCCAAAAGCAAGCTGGAGGCATTTGACGTTGATGATTGATTGAAACAGGGAAGGGGATATATGGAAAAGAGAGATATAATAGAGGAACTTCTAAAACACAGGTACGCTCACAGGGGGCTACACAGAAAACCTGAGATACCCGAGAATTCTATGGAAGCCTTCAGGAGAGCAATAGCTGCCGGATACGGAATAGAACTGGATGTTCACCTGACTTCTGACAGAAAGCTGGCTGTAATTCATGACTCTGGCCTAAAACGCACCTGCGGCGTGGATCTTCAAATAGAAGACCTATCCCTGGAGAAAGCGCAACAGTTTTTCCTGGAAGAGAGCAGGGAGGTAATACCCGATTTTGAAGATGTGTTGCAGACAGTGTCAGGAAGAGTACCTCTTATAATTGAACTGAAAGTTGAAAAAGGAAATCAGGATAATCTTTGTGAAAAGCTCATGGATGTTCTTGATGGGTATGAAGGACTTTATTGTGTTGAGTCTTTTTCGCCTGCGGCAGTGAAATGGCTGAGGGAACATAGACCGGACATAGTAAGGGGACAGCTGTCGGGCGCCATAAGAAAGGACGGCTTTCCTATAACAGCAACAGAAGATTTCCTGCTGAAGAACCTGTGGGTGAATATATGGGGATGCCCGGATTTTGTGGCCTACAAGTTTGAAGACAGAGCTCAGCCGGCATTTGTCCGTTTTAAAGGCGCAAAATTCTTCTGGACCATAAGATCTTATGAAGACTTAAAAATGGCCGAGGCTCTGGGAGCCGCAGCCATTTTTGAAAAATTTGACCCTGCAGATTATGAACAGATCTAGAGTATGTCAATTGTAGGGTTCACATGATAGAAATCGCGCAGAGCCTCGTACTGGCTCTGTGCTTTTTGCTCTTTTTGAAGGTTCCTCCCGGAAGACTTTACGGCTTTAATCATTATGTTGCGTGCTGTATGCTCGAGGCTTGTAAACTCAATGAGAGCGACGTCGTATCCTCTGCTTTCCAGCTTAAGGGCTCTGAGGCCGTCTGTAAGGTATTCGGTCAACCTGTCTTTAAGAATACCATGCTTCAGCATGGGCTGGTGAAGATCATTTTTTATCTGGCTGAAAAGTTCATGCTGACAGTACGGTACACTTAAAATTACACTGCTGTTCCAGCTGACTGCATTGATCAAAGCGTAATCGGTAGCTGTATCACAGGCATGCAGAGTAATGACCATGTCGGCATAATCATCGGTGTAATCTGCTATGTCACCCATCATGAAGGTAAGACCTTTGTATCCCAGACTATCTGCTGTTGAGTTGCAGAAGTCGATTACATCCTGCTTAAGGTCAAGACCTATGATTTTCACATTTTTGTTTTGCAGAATTTTCAGGTAATAATATACTGCGAAAGTAAGATATGCTTTTCCACACCCGAAGTCGATTATTTTCAGCGGCCTTTCACCGGCTTCAGGAAGTGCATAAGACACATCATCCACGATTTCAAGAAAACGGTTTATCTGGCGGAATTTGGCATAATGTCTATGGAAAACCCTTCCGTCCTTTCCCATTACCCCCAGAGCTATAAGAAAATCACATGGCTGCCCGTCAGGAATTATGTACTGTTTCTGCCTGTTATGAGAAATATCGGCACATTTAAGTGATGAGGGACGACCGGTTATTCTGGGTTTGTCCGGCTTTGCGGCAAGTATCTGGATTTCCTGAGAGGGCGTAAAAATATTTGCCTGCTTAAAGTCTGATTTAATAAGGTCACAGCAGAATTCTGCGGCATGAGCCGCTTCAATATTGGTGTGAGTGACTTTTCTAGCGAAACTGTACTCCGCCTGATAGCAGAGACTGCCCGACAGCATCACAGGCCGCAGCGTTACCTTTGAAACATCTGCACTTTTCCTGCGCTTTCCCGAGAATATAAGTTTCACAGGCTTGTCCTCTGCAAAAATTTTTTCAAAATAATTATGTAAGCTTTCCATTGTTCACCTCTCTGTGGCTAATTTTACCACAGAAGAATAAAAATATAAAGAGCGGTGTAAGCAATCCGCTCTTTAAGCTGTATGTCTCCGGAAGGGCAATCTGCCTGATTACGGTTCCACAAAAGGAACGCCGAGAAAATCTGCCACTGAAAGTGCCAGGTTCTGAGCAATTTTCTCGATATTGGTAATGATCCAGGTAGCATCCTCGTAATTATCATGGTAAGCCACTTCCACCAGTACAGCCGGCGCTTTTGTGCGGCGCAGTTCCGCCAGAGTAGTTGTGGGAACTACCGAAACCAGTGAAGGATCCGGATAAATAAGCTTCAGATTATTGGCAAAGATTTCAGCAGCTCTTTTACCGGAAGAACTGTCTCTGTAATAGTACACATCGGGGCCCTTGATCATGCCTGAAAGGTTTTCGGGAGCCGCGTTGGAATGGATGGCCAGATGAAGGTCATAACTGCCTGCGTTGGACATGGCAATGGATGTGGAAACAGTACCATCAGGGTCGTTCCTTCCGAAGCTGATTCCGCTGGCTCTCAGATAGGGAATCATCGCGTCTGTGATAAGATTGGCATAATATTCTTCACTGTTTCCCGTAACAAAAATATTATACTCCTGTGTCGATGGACTCAGAAAAACAGAAGCCATTAAAATACCTCCAAAGTTTGATAATAACATTATATGCCGCATGCAGGTAAATTGGTGACTGTGGGAATGCAAGACACCAAGGAGGACACTGCGGTTAAAGCACTGTATTGTTGTAAAATACTTTTTTAACAAGAACTGCACCCATTGAAATTACGCCTTTACTGTGATAAAATAATATATCAAACTCGAAAGAAGGACTATATATAGATGAGTGAAAAGCAAAAGATAATCAACATCGCAGTTATTGCCCATGTAGATGCAGGCAAGTCAACTCTGGTAGACGCTTTCCTTAATCAGAGCGGAGTTTTCAGAGCCAATGAAGAAGTTGTCGACTGCATCATGGACAGCGACGACATAGAACGAGAAAGAGGCATTACCATTTATTCAAAGAACTGTTCGGTAATGCATAACGATGTCAAGATCAACATAGTGGATACTCCGGGGCATGCTGACTTCTCATCAGAAGTTGAGCGCATAATGAAAACTGTTGATACAGTTATACTTCTGGTGGACTCCAGCGAAGGTCCTATGCCGCAGACCCGGTTCGTGCTCAAGAAATCTCTGGAACAGGGAATAAACCCTATTCTTTTTATCAATAAGCTGGACAAAAAAGATGCAAGAGTTGACGAGGTGGTAGATGAAGTCTACGAACTGTTTATGGATCTTGAGGCCAACGACAAGCAGCTGGATTTTCCTATACTTTACGGAATTGCACGCCAGGGTATAGCAGTGCGTGATCCGGAAGAAATCAAGGGCATGACCATAGGAGAAGGCGAATCAAAGATTAAAAAGAGTCCGGCCGGATTCGGAGGACTTGATATTACCCCGCTCTTTGACACTATCACGGAGCATTGCCAGCCATATCCGGATCTTAATGAACAGCCTCTTCAGTTTCAGGTATCAACCCTTGGCTATGACGATTATATCGGACGTCTGGGAATCGGCAGAATTACAAGAGGAAAGATAAGCGAGGGCCAGAGTGTGGCGGTTGCCAAGGCAGATGGCTCAATAGTGCAGCGCAAGATAAATCAGGTATTTGTTTACAGAGGACTCAAGAGGGTTGCCGTTCCTGAAGCCGAAAGCGGCGATATTGTAGTTGTATCCGGTATTGCAGATATCTCCATTGGTGAAACAATCTGTGATCCTCAGCACCCTGAAGCTATGGAGATGATTCACATAGAAGAACCTACCCTGAGCATGAACTTCATGGTAAATAAATCGCCATTTGCAGGCAAATCCGGGAAATATGTCACAAGCCGTCATATCAGAGAAAGGCTCAGCAAGGAGCTTGAAGTGAATGTCGGACTTACAGTAGAGGAGACTGACAGCACCGACTGTTTCAAGGTATCAGGAAGAGGTGAACTGCATCTTTCGATTCTCATCGAAAATATGAGAAGAGAGGGCTACGAACTTGCTGTTTCAAAACCGGAGGTAATACTTCGCAGGGGCGACCACGGTCAGACGCTGGAACCTATCGAAGAAGTGGTTATAACCGTACCGGAGGAATATTCGGGAACTGTTATAAATAAGCTTAACATCAGAAAAGGTATGATGACCCAGATGTCGGCCGAAAACGGATACGCAAGACTTGAGTATCTGGTGCCCACAAGAGGTCTTCTGGGATATAGAAGTGAGTTCATAAATGATACCCGCGGCGAGGGAACAATGGTCAGAAGATTTGATTCCTTCGGCGAATACAAAGGTGACATACCTCAGAGAACCAACGGTGTTGCCATTGCACAGGAAGAAGGGGTATGTACCCCATATGCATTGTTTAACATAGGCGAAAGGGTTCAGATGTTTGTGGAACCCGGAACAAAAGTTTATGAAGGCATGATTGTGGGTATGAATTCAAGAAACGACGATATGGTCGTAAACCCATGCAAGGCAAAAAAAGTCAGCAACATGAGAGCCGCAGGTTCTGATGAGGCCATAAAGCTTTCTCCGGCAAGAATATTCACCCTTGAAGAGGCTCTGGAGTTTATAGATGATGACGAACTGGTGGAAATAACGCCGGATGACATCAGACTTCGCAAAAAACTTCTCAAGGAACTGGAAAGACGCAGAAGCGGCAGAGTTTACGAATAGGGGTAATATAAATTGTTTGGATTAAGTGAAAAGGCTGCGGCCGTTATGGAACTTGCCATAGGCGCGGTGATTATAGTCGCCGTCGGGCTTCTCATTATCAAAGTTGTTATCGGACTTTCACGAAAAGCCCTTACCAAAACTACTCTGGATGAATCTATATATGCATTCATCCTCAACGTCCTTAAAATAGCCATGTATATAATTCTGACGGTGGTGCTTCTGGGACACCTGAAAGTACCTACGGCGCCTCTGGTGACGGTGCTTGGAACCGCAGGAGCTGCCATTGCACTGGCGCTTAAGGACAGCCTCGGCAATATAGCCGGAGGCATAATAATACTGGCTAACAAGCTTTTTAAAAAAGGCGATGTTATAGAAGTGGCAGGAAAAGAGGGGATGGTACAGAGTATAGACCTTCTTGCCACCACACTGAAAACTTATGACAACAAGGTGGTGACCGTGCCTAACGGAACGCTTACTACCTCCGTAGTTGTAAACTACTCGAAGGAAGACATACGCAGAGTGGATTGCACCTTCGGAATAAGTTATGAATCGGACATTTCCCGGGCAAAAGACGTCCTGCTTGCCGTGGCGGAAAGCTGTCCTGAGATTTTGAAAGAGCCTGCACCTGTGACGGGTGTGGCAGATCACGGAAACAGTGCCGTGATGCTGGACCTCAAGGTATGGTGTCCTACAGAGCATTATTACGATGTAAGGTATTTCCTTGAGGAACAGGTAAAAACAGCATTTGATGAAGCAGACATAACAATACCGTATACGCGGATGGACGTACGCGTTACAAAGTAATTTTTTAGGGAGAGTAATATGGGAGAAATTAAAAAATTCAAAAGAGTATTGGTTGCTAACAGAGGAGAAATCGCAATCAGAGTGTTCAGAGCTTGCAGGGAACTGGGCATCAGAACAGTTGCAATCTACTCGGAAGAAGACAAGAACAGCTTGTTTAGAACCAAAGCAGACGAAGCCTATCAGATAGGCAAAGGAAAAACACCTGTAGGTGTATATCTGGGAATTGATGAGATTATAGCCCTTGCCAAGGCTAAAGGCGTAGACGCTATACATCCGGGTTATGGATTCCTGGCAGAGAATGTTGAATTTGCCAAAGCCTGTGATGCCGCAGGAATAGAATTTATAGGGCCTACTGCTGAAATGATGGACAGATTGGGAGATAAAATCAAGTCCAAAATCGTAGCAAATTCTGTCGGTGTTCCTACAATACCAGGAGTTGAGAAGGCCATTGCCTCCGAAGAAGAAGCCGTTGAATTCGCTAGAAGCTGCGGATTTCCTGTTATGCTCAAAGCGGCAGCAGGCGGCGGCGGAAGAGGTATGAGAATAGTTCGCAGCGAAGAAGAACTGCTTCCTCAGTTCAGAAGTGCCAGAAGCGAAGCAGCTAAAGCCTTCGGTATTGACGACATATTCATTGAGAAATACTTAGAAAATCCTAAGCATATTGAAGTGCAGATTCTGGGAGATAAATACGGCAACATCGTGCACCTTTTCGAAAGAGACTGCTCAATTCAGAGAAGACATCAGAAGGTTATCGAATTCACTCCTGCTCTCTGCCTGACAGATGAGCAGAGAAAGGCCATCTGCGATGATGCCCTTAAAATAGCTCACGCAGTTGATTACAGAAGTGCCGGAACTGTGGAGTTCCTGGTAGACAAAGAAGGTCATCACTACTTTATTGAGATGAACCCTCGTATTCAGGTAGAGCACACGGTTTCTGAAATTGTTACAGGTGTGGACATCGTACAGGATCAGATACTGGTTGCCCAGGGATACAGCCTGGATTCACCGGAAATTGCCATTCCGAATCAGGAATCCATCAAGGTAACGGGTCATGCAATCCAGTGCCGTATAACAACAGAGGATCCTGCCAACGGTTTTATGCCTGATACAGGTATAATCGAAAACTACAGGAGCCCGGGCGGCTTCGGTATCCGTCTTGACGGCGGAAACGGATTTGAAGGTTCTGAAATAACGCCTTTCTATGACAGCTTGCTGGTTAAGATTACGGCTTTCAGCAGAACTTTCGACGATGCCAGAAGAAAGGCCATCAGAGCTCTTTCGGAAACAACCGTCAAGGGTGTTAAAACCAACATTGCATTTATGCTGAATGTTCTCAACCATCCGACTTTTGCGGCAGGAATGTGTGACACAGGCTTTATTGCCAACACCCCTGACCTGCTTAACATTGAAAAGGTTGAGGATAACGAGCTCAAGGTCATAGAATTCCTGGGAAACAAGTTTGTAAACGAAACAAAAGGCGAAAAGCCTCAGTTCAACGTTCCGGTATTTCCGAAATTCAAGAAAGAGGAAATGGAAGGACTCCGCGGAACAAAGCAGCTTCTTGACGAGCAGGGCCCTGAAGCAGTTGCTAAGTGGGTAAAAGATCAGAAAAAACTCCTTATCACCGATACAACTATGCGTGACGCCCAGCAGTCTCTCATGGCAACAAGAGTGAGAACAGTAGATATGGAAAAGATTGCGCCTGCAGTTTCAGTATACGGCAAAGATCTTTTCTCACTGGAAATGTGGGGAGGCGCAACTTTCGACACAGCCTACAGATTCCTAAAGGAATCTCCATGGGAGAGACTGGATACTCTCAGAGAAAAGATGCCGAATATCCTCTTCCAGATGCTCATCAGAGGAGCAAACGCTGTAGGATACAAGAATTATCCTGATAACGTAATCCGCGAATTCGTAAAGGAATCGGCGAAATCAGGAATAGACGTGTTCAGAATATTCGACTCGCTTAACTGGCTGGACGGCATGACCATTGCGCTGGACGAGACGCTGAATCAGGGCAAGATTGCCGAAGCCTGCCTGTGCTATACAGGAGATATCCTGGACGAGTCAAGAGAAAAATACAACCTTGCCTACTATGTAAAGATGGCCAAGGAACTTGAAAAGAGAGGGACTCACATTCTGGGAATTAAGGATATGTCAGGTCTCCTGAAACCTATGGCTGCTCAGAAACTCATTTCAACACTGAAGCAGGAAATAGGAATTCCTATCCACCTGCATACTCACGATACTTCCGGAAACGGAGTTGCTACAATTCTCATGGCAGCTCAGGCCGGAGTTGACATCGTGGATGCCGCATTTAACTCCATGAGCGGACTGACTTCACAGCCTGCTCTTAACTCAGTAGTTGCGGCATTGCAGAACTCAGACAGAGAAACAGGAATAGACCCTGACAAGATTCAGAAGATATCCGAATACTGGAGAGATGTAAGACCTGTATATGCAGGATTCGAATCTGAACTTGTTACCTCCACAGCTGAAATCTATAAATATGAGATTCCGGGAGGTCAGTACTCCAACCTGAAACCACAGGTAGAAAGCTTCGGTCTGGGTCACAAGTTCGAAGAAGTCAAGGATATGTATAAGGCCGTCAACGAAATGCTGGGAGATATTGTTAAAGTAACACCTTCCTCAAAGGCTGTAGGAGATATGGCAATCTTCATGGTTCAGAATGATCTGACACCTGAAAACATCTATGAAAAGGCTGCAGGAATAGACTTCCCTGATTCAATAGTTTCCTATTTTGAGGGAATGATGGGACAGCCTGAGGGCGGTTTCCCTGAAAAACTCCAGAAGCTGGTTCTAAAAGACAAACCTGCAATCACATGCAGACCTGGAGAACTTCTGCCGCCGGAAGATTTTGAAGCCATAAGGAAGTGTCTCCGTGAAGAACTTGAACTTGAAGGAACCAACAGAGAGGTCATCAGTTATGCTCTGTACCCTAAAGTATTTGAGGACTATGTAAAGAGCATCAGAAAAGACGGAAACTTCCGTTACATGGGCTCCGACATCTTCTTCCACAGCTTGCAGGTAGGAGAGACCTGCGAAGTAAAGCTGGGTGAAGGGAAGCTTCTTATCGTTAAACTTCACGAGGTGAGACCTGTTGATAGTGAAGGTTATAGAGAAGCGATCTTTGAAGTCAACGGAAATCGCAGAATAATAAAGATTAAGGATACTGATGTAACCGTAAACTCCAGCAACTCGGTTCTTTATGCAGATGAGGATAATCCGCTGGAAGTAGGTGCCAATATTCCGGGCAACATCATAAAGGTTCTGGTTAAGGAAGGCGAAGCTGTTGAAGAAAAACAGCCTATCGCAATAATTGAGGCCATGAAGATGGAAACCAATATCCTGGCAACTGCCAAGGGAACAGTAGAAAAAATTTATGTTTCCGAAGGACAGCAGGTAAAGGCCGGAGAAATGGTAGCAAAATTAAAATAAAGAATAAAAACAATGCGGGGTGTCTCCCGGGATTTAAGCCCGGGAGACACCCCGATTCTTTATCCGGGGGGATAAAGCGGAAGCTCCGGGAAATATATGTTATTATGACAATTTTATTTTATTGCTTTACCTTGAGCAACCAGCTCATCGATGTATTCGTCGATAAGGGCAAGACCCTTTTCGAGTTCCTCTGCGTGGGAAAGTGAAAGTCTGAAAGTGTGCGGCAGATAGAAGCAGTCGCCGTGGCATACCAGAACACCTTTCTGATCCAGGAGGTCGTCACAGAATTTTACTGAGTCCACATCCAGGTCGTAGTGTATCAGATAAGTGGTGCCGTAAGCATCTGCATACTGATGCAGATACTTGTGACCGTCAAGCCATTTGTCTATAATAGCCTTGTTGTGTCTTACAATGTTTCTGCTTCTTTCAAAAATCTTGTCGGCGTGTTCAAGGGCAATGGCAAATATCCATTCATCAAATACGCCGCCGCAGATGGAATCATAGGATCTTCTGTTGAAAATCTCCCATCTTGTATCCGGATCCTTGCATACAATCCAGCCGCATCTGGTTCCGGCCATGGAGTATATCTTTGATGAACTGCATGTAACGATGGCTTTCTCATACAAGTCTGCCATAGAAGGCATGTATTCATCCTTGAGGCCTCTGTACATTTCATCGCATACGATCCATGCATCTACGGACCGTGCTATTTCTACAAGTTCCTGCATCTCATCAAGGTTGAGAAGGGCACCTGTAGGATTGTTAGGGTTGGTGAACATTATTGCCTTGGTATTGGAATCTACGGCCTTTCGAACTTCATCGATGTCAAGCCTGTATCCGGCTTCCGGCTTTAGATCAATTTCGCGTACTTCGGCACCGATGGATTTTGGAATGGAATAGTATTGCTGATAGTTTGGCATTATTGAGATTACATTGTCTGAAGGTTCAATCAGGGTATATACCACAGTATTGTTGGCACCTGTTCCCCCGTGAACCAGAACCACATCTTCCGGAGTTACAGTCTTGTACAACTTTGATACCGCTTCTCTGAGACGTGGAGTTCCGGCAAAGAAACCATATCCCAGATTCATTTTTTTCAGTTCTTCAAAGAAATCATCCATGCTTTCGCCGGTAAGTTCAAAGAGCTCTTCTACAGTCATAGGAAGAACGCAGCTTCCTCCGAGATAAACCTTGTTCTTTTCGCTGTTGGCGGCGGGATTCAACCAGTTTTCCAGTACGAATTCATCTAATTTCATAATTTTGCCTCCTAAAAAAGTCAACTTGTGTTACTGTAACTATATATTTGAATCAACCAACTTACAATTAAAAGGTGTTATACAAAAATATAATTTACTTTAAATATATTTGTGTTATAATACAATCATAAATAGTTGTATCGGTGGTGCAGCATGAATGAAAATGATAGGAGTTAGAAGCAACTTATGAAAGTAACTGTTGAAGATGTATGCAACTTTCCTGAATTTACCAACCTGAAGCTTATTGCAGGCAAGGGAGGCCTCAATAACGATGTGGAATGCTGCGGAATTCTGGATTATGAGTTTGTCGACGGAGTAAGGGAAAAATGGTCCAATACCAACTTCAGAGATGAGAATATGATTGTCATGACCAGCTTCCTTTATGCGAAAGATAACGAATATCTTATACTGGACGCTGTAAAGAAACTTGTATCCAGAAAGTGCAGCGGACTGATAATTAAAAATATCTTTCATCTGCCCATACACGAGAATGTTTTGAGATATGCAGATATAATGAATTTTCCTCTTATTGTGGTTGAGGGGACCAATATTCATTTTGAAGATCTGATAATACTCATTTCAGAGAGAATAAAGCATTATGAATCTATTCACTACAGAGAAAGCAAAGTGGATGAGCTCCTTCGAAGCGGAGCCAATACACAGCTCTGTGAGAAAATCGCCTATGATATAAATCCTACGTTTCAGACAGATATCATGTCATTGTTTTTCAAACCCATAAGCGGCACGCTTTCACCGGAAGACTACATGAGAATCGAACGTAAAGCACTGTACAAAGAACTCCTGGCAGCTTCTGACTCGATGTTTTACTATAAAGGAGGATTTTTCATAGTTCATTCCAGAGAAATGTTTTCCACCGTAGATGCAGAGAAGCTGGCAATGCCTTATCTTGAAATGTTTGAAGAAGAAATCAGAAACTATAACGTAGGGATAAGCTCTGTTCACCATCTCTTGTGGCAGATAAAGAACTGCTTCGAAGAAAGCAGGTATGCAGCCAGCCTGACAGTAGATTGCAGCAGCAACCATACCCTCTATGAAAATCTTGGAATTTATAAGGTGATCCTGCCGTATTGTGACAGCGACGCAATGCGGGAATTCAGCAGGGAGTACATAAAGCCTCTTGAGGATTACGATCTGGAAACAAAAGGAAACCTGCTGGAGACGGCGGTGAAGTATGTGTTAAACGACGGAGATCTGCAGAAAACCGCTGATGCAATGATACAGCACAAGAATACCATTCGCTACAGACTTAAGAATATAAGCACTCTTCTGGGAATGAACGTGATGGAAATGAAAAATTATGAGATTTTTTCTTTTGCCATAAGAATCTTCATATGTAATAACGGGACATTATAATAATTCAAATACAGACCAACTTAAGGAGAGAGACATTATGAAACATCGATTTTTAGCAAAAAAGTACTGGAAGGAAGCCGGAACCCCTTTCGGCAGCACCAATGAAAAGGCTGCAAAATACAGCGACTGCATAAACTTAAGCATTGGTGATCCGGATCTGCTGACAGACAGAATAATCCTGGATGGGGCATATCAGGACACTTTGAAAGGACATACCAAATACACTGATATGCGCGGAGACATCCAGCTGAGACAGGAGATAATAAAGTTCTATAAGGAAGAGTATGATATGGATGTAGATGACAGCGAAGTAATGATAACGGCTTCGGGGCTGCTTTCCATGTATGCTGCTCTTCAGGCTATAACAGATCCCGGTGATGAGATACTGATTCAGGCTCCTTTCTTCACACCGTATACCGCGCAGGTAGAGATGGCCGGAGGTGTACCTGTGGAAATGCCTACATATGAGGAAGAAGATTTTCAGATCAATCTGGACAGGCTGGAGTCCCTTATTACGGAAAGAACAAAGGCGCTTATAATTAACTCACCGTCAAATCCCTCCGGCAGTTGTTTGTCCGTTTGTACAATGGAGGGTCTGGCAAAGATAGTTGAAAAACACGATCTTATAGTAATCGCTGACGATATATATACGTCATACAGCTTTGAAAACGACTTTGTTCCTTTTGCTTCTATGCCGGGAATGAGAGAAAGGACAATAACCATAAATTCTTTCTCAAAGAATTTCCTGATGACAGGATGGCGAGTAGGAAACATAATTGCACCGGACTTTATAATCAAAGTATTGAAGGATATGAGTGAAAACCTGATATACTGTGCTCCGGCGCCGTCACAGAGAGCGGCCATACATGCGCTGAGAAACCGCAAGAAAATTCAGGAGCCTATAGTCAGAGAATACAAAGAACGCATGAATTATGCAGCAGAAAGAATAAACGCCATTCCATGGATGAGCGTGGTATATCCACCTAAAGGAAGCTTCTATCTCTTTATAAATATAAAAAAGAGCGGTCTGACCAGTGCTCAGGCCAGCGAAAAAATATTAGACGAGGCTCACGTGTTGCTTCTGCCGGGCAATGCTTTCGGCAGGTGCGGCGAGGGATATCTGAGATTAGCCTGCACTGTGGGAGTAGATAAATTAAAAGAAGCTTTCGACAGAATAGAGAAAATAAAAATCCGGGACTGATGAACATAATCTGATATCAGATTGTGCACAAAAATAGTGAATATAAGACGCCGTTTTGCAAAAAAATGTAATCAAGGCGTTTTTTATTGTGACAGGTCAGCTAAACCATTATGCAGAAATATGAGCATAAAATTTCGCAAAAAAGCTTGACATCAGGAGTATATATGACTATAATAAAACAAGAATAAGAATTATTACTAAAATGAAAGCGGGTGGCATCATTGACTAAGCAGAAAAGACTGATTATGGAAATTATCCGGGAATGCCACGAGAACCGCGTACACCCTACGGCAGAGGATATTTTCTTTGAGGCAAGAAAAAAATTGCCGAATATTGCTTTAGGAACAGTATATCGAAACCTGAATATTCTTTCGGAGGAAGGTGTTATCAGGCGACTTTCTGTAGCCGGCAATCCGGACAGGTTTGACTTGAACGTCATGACTCATGATCATCTGGTCTGCAGCAGGTGCGGCAGACTTAAGGATGTAGAAATTAAAGGCGTTCGCGAGGCGATTAAGGAGCTCACAGGTGAAGATATATTATCCTACGAGCTTAACGCATATTATGTATGTAATGACTGCAAAAATGAGGAGGTAAAAAAATGAAAGAATTAAAAGGAACAAAGACAGAAGCTAATCTGGTAACTGCATTTTCAGGAGAGTCACAGGCAAGAAACAAGTATACTTATTTTGCAAGTGTTGCAAAAAAAGAAGGCTATGAACAGATTGCAGCTATTTTCCAGAAGACAGCAGACAACGAAAAGGAGCATGCAAAGCTGTGGTTCAAGGCTCTGGGTGAACTCGGAAACACAGCACAGAATCTGCTTTCTGCAGCAGAAGGCGAGAACTACGAGTGGACTGATATGTATGCACAGTTTGCCAAAGAAGCTGACGAAGAAGGCTTCCCTGAACTGGCTGCAAAATTCAGAATGGTCGGAGAAGTTGAGAAACACCATGAAGAAAGATACAGAGCTCTGCTGAACAATGTTGAAATGAAAGCCGTATTTGAAAAGGCCGGTGAAACCATGTGGGAATGCAGAAACTGCGGTCACCTGGTAATGGGCAAGAAGGCACCGGAAGTATGCCCGGTATGCGCTCATCCGCAGAGCTATTTCGAAGTAAGATGTGAGAACTACTAATCCAAATGCACATACAGAAGCGACATCCCATGGGATGTCGTTTTTGTTTAAGAAAAATATGTGTTATTGTAAAAAGAGATAAAATCCTGTAAAATACATAAACAAAGAATTGTATTAAAGAGGTAGATGGCGATGCTGACTATAAAAGACTTAATGAATCCCAACATAAGAGATAAGGAATCAGACCTGATACTTAAAGAGAATTTACTGCTATGTGATATAGACAATACAGATTTAAATGATGTTATACATGAGTATGTGAATGTGGAGGATTCCGACGGAAGGATTACCGGGGCAGTAAAGACGGAACGACTCCGGTATCTGGTAAGGAAGCACAGGGAAAACTCTTTTATACAGATTCTGGATACCATGGATTCCGGTGTTGTGGCAATTGATAAAGACAGCAGGATTTTTTATGTCAACCTTGCCTATGCCAGAATACTTGATATAAATATAAGCAAAATAATGGGAAGATACCTGAGCATTATCGAGCCTGATGCGGCTCTTCTCAATGCGCTGAAGACCAGAGAGGGACAGAATATTGCCAGCCAGCATATCAAGAGCATAGATAAATATGTAAATATCAGCACCCATCCCTTGTTGGAAGGAAGTGAAATTGCAGGTGCATATTCGATATTTACAGATGTCACGAATGTAAACAGGCTGCACAACGAAGTAAAGCGAATGTCCGCAGTTGCTGAAGAATACAGCAGACAGATTCAAGGCAAGGAGTTTCTGGAAGAGAATCACATAATAGGTGAAAGTAAAGAATATATAGACTGCGTCAATAAAGCATTGAAAGCGGCTAATGCGGATACCATGGTTCTCGTAAGAGGGGAAAACGGAACCGGAAAAGAAATCATAGTCAACGTAATCAAAAGCAACAGTACAAGAAAAGACAAGCCTTTCATTACAGTAAACTGCTCAGCGATTCCCGAATCCCTGATTGAAAGCGAACTGTTCGGATATGAAGAAGGAGCTTTCACAGGGGCTTCAAAGGGAGGGCGGATGGGAAAATTCCAGCTGGCAGATGGGGGAACCATTTTCCTTGATGAGATAGGGGATATGCCATATCAGATGCAGGCCAAACTCCTCAGGGTGTTGCAGGAAGGAGAAATCGAGAAGGTAGGGCGTCAAAGCAATATTCCTATTGATGTGAGGGTAATTGCGGCGACCAACAAGCCCCTGGAAGAAATGGTGAAAGAGGGAACATTCAGAGAGGATTTATATTACAGACTTAATGTTGTTTCTATAAAAATTCCGCCTCTCAGAAAGAGAGGAAATGATATCCTTCTTCTTACTGATTATTTCCTTGAAAAATACTGCAGGAAATATAATAGAAGTCTGAGCATAGACAGGGCTGTATATCAGCTGCTGCTGGGGTACAAATGGCCGGGAAATGTAAGGGAACTTCAGAATACCATAGAAAGCGCTGTTGTAATGTGCGAAGGGAAATCAATAGGGCCAGAAGATATGCCTGACAGCATAAAGCGCGGTGCAGGAGAAGGTGAGGCGATAAAACTTCCTGAATCAATGCAGTACGGACTTCGGTTCGGTACCCTTAGAGAAGAGATTGAAAGCTTTGAAAAACATATGATAATGCAGACAATTAAAGAATGTGGCGGTGATAAGAATAAAGCTATGGAGATTCTTGGTCTGCCACGGAGAACTTTCTACAGGAAAATTGCCAAATTTGGCACAAAATGACGATTGTGCCAAATTTGACACAGAGGTTACACAGGATATTAGTGCCAATAATGGCACTAATGTGAGGAAAAAAGGAGACGACAGATGCGATGTATGTGGTCTCCTTTTGTTTTTAAATCGCTGAAAAACAGCGTTTCCAAAGGCTTTTTACAAAGGAAGGAATTTGCTTGGCACGAAGTTTGCGTTAATAATTTGCAAAGAAAAAAACGGATAGGAGAGAGACAAAGTGAAGGAAAATCTGCCAAAAAAAATTGATGTTCTTGACGTCACCCTCAGAGACGGGTTTCAGCATGAGGAGATGTTTGTCCCTACGGACTCGAAGCTGTGGATTGCCAATAAACTTATAGATGCAGGCTTTAAAAGAATTGAAATCGGAACTTTCAGTCACATAAAATATGTTCCGCAATTCAAAGACATTCTGGAACTGCTGAAAGCCTTGCCTGCAAAAGAGGATGTTGAATACACTGTGCTGGCTTTGAACACAAAAGCCTGTGAAAGAGTCGCGGAAGCACTGGAGCAGGGAGTAAAAATCGATAGAGTCCTTTGCGGACAGCTGGCAACAAGCGATGCATATGCAATGAAAAACATGAATAGAACTCATGAGGAATTGTTTGCGGAAGCAGAAAAAAATGTCAGGTTTTTACACAACATCGGGGTTAAAAGAGTTTTTGCCAATATAGGAACAATATTCGGATGCCCGATTAAAGGCCGGGTTCCTATAGAAAAAGCATATGAATTTGTGGACAGGGCCTTTGATATAGGTTTTGACGAAATTGAACATTCCGACCCGGATGGCATTGCTACACCTACAATGGTCTATGAATATTTTTCCCATGTTCTTTCCAGATATCCTGATACAAATATGCACTCCTTCCATGTACATGATATAAGAGGAATGGGTCTGGCAGCATATTACGCGGCCATGGAAGCAGGCGTCACCGCCTTTGACTGTACTATGGGAGGAATAGGTGGTCAGGTAGCAAACATAGTTGACAGTATTCCTGTCAAGGGAATAGGTGAGTATTATTTTGAAACTGAACGTACAGGTCTTGTGGAAACATGCGATTTCGTCACTATGGCCAATGCCATGGGAATAGAAACAGGAATAGATCAGATAAAATGTTATAAAATTGAGCACATGGTTGAGCGCATTTTAGGAAGAAAGCTTGATTCATTCACCAGCAGTGTTAAACAATGTGCCGATGCAATATAGGAGGATAAACAGATGAAAACAAGCAGCTATTCAGGATTTTTTAAGCTTTCCGCAGAAGAAAGGCTAAACGAGGTCGCAGAGTTTGCAGAGCTTTCAGAGAAAGAAAAAGAGACTCTTGCCTCTGCCGACTCTCTGGATATGGATAAGGCAGATCACATGATTGAAAATGTTATAGGAAGGTTCGCCTTGCCCATGGGGGTTGCAATCAATTTTGTGATTAATGGGAAAGACGTGATAATACCTATGGTATGCGAGGAACCATCTGTTGTAGCTGCATGCTCCAACGCAGCAAAGATGGCGAGACCTTCAGGAGGATTTACCGCCTCATCCTCAGGAAATGTCATGATAGCTCAGATTCAGGTTTTAAACGTTCCCGTTCCTTTTGCAGCAAAAAGCAAAATTCTTGAAAAGAAAGAAGAAATAATTAAGATATGCAATGAAAAAGACCCTGTTCTGGTAAAATTCGGCGGTGGAGTAAAAGATGTGGAGGTTAGGGTGATAGATACCATGGTAGGACCTATGGTGATAGTGCACCTGCTTGTCGACACACTGGATGCCATGGGAGCCAATGCAGTGAATACCATGGCAGAGGCAGTTGCCCCATATATTGAAGAAATAACAGGCGGCAATGTGGAATTGAGAATCCTCTCGAATCTGGCAGAGCGAAGAGTAGCCCGTGTAAGAGCGACATGGAGAAAAGAGGATATCGGAGGCGAAGAGGTTGTAGATAAAATGCTGAACGCTTATGCCTTTGCAAAGGCAGATACATACAGAGCCGCAACACATAATAAGGGAATCATGAATGGAATAATACCGGTGGTGATAGCTACAGGAAACGACACAAGGGCCATTGAGTCAGGAGCACATTCCTATGCTGCAAGAGATGGAAGATATTCTTCACTGACCACATGGGAAAAAGATGAAAAAGGGGACCTGGTCGGCTCAATAGAAATACCTATGGCTGTTGGTCTGGTAGGAGGTGCAACAAAAATACATCCTGCTGCTCAGGCTGCGGTAAAGATTCTGGGAGTAAAGACAGCGGCAGAGCTGGGACAGATTATTGCAGCCGCAGGACTTGCCAATAACATGGCGGCAATGAAAGCTCTTGCTACAGAAGGAATACAGAGGGGCCATATGTCTCTTCATGCAAGAAATCTTGCAAACACGGTAGGAGCCAAGGGTGAAGTCCTTGAAGCTATTGTAAAACAGATGGTCGCAGACAAAAAAGTACGCCTCGAATATGCACAGGAGCTTTTCGAGAAGTACAGCAAAAGCCGGTAATTAGATAAAATCCATATTTCAAGAAAGGTGGTATGCATGTGGGTAGCAGAATTTTCAGAAACGGAAAGATTTTTACATCAGATGATGAAAAGCCTTACGCAGACAGTTTTATTGCAGAGGACGGGATTATATCGTGGATAGGCAAAGAGGAAGATATGCCTGCAGCGAAGTGCTCAGAGTATGAAGTCACGGATCTGGAAGGCAGGTGCGTCATACCCGGATTTGTTGACTGTCATATGCATCCTGTGATTTTAGCTGACTGTGCGCAGAAAATTTCATGCCTGCCGCCTGCAGTAAGCTCTATAGAGGAACTTCAACAGGCAATTGCAGCAGAAAGCAGAAAAAAGGCGCCCGGAGAGTGGATACAGGGCTGGGGCTATGATGAAGAAAAATTTGCAGAACATCGCGCTCCGACAAGGTGGGATCTTGACAAAGGCTCAGAAGATCATCCCGTTGAACTTTTGCGTTCATGTTCACATATAAGATCAGTAAACAGCAAGGCTCTGGAGATGGCAGGTATTACTGCTGACACACCCAGTCCTCCCGGCGGAGAGATAGAAAAAGACGAAAAGGGTGAGCCGACAGGAATTCTGAGAGAAAATGCCAGACATTTGGTAGGAGAAATACTTCCGGAGAAATCAAAAGAGCAGGTTGTTCAGTCAATAGCTGACCTAGGACAGCTGCTTCTTTCGCAAGGCGTAGTAGCCGTCTGTGATATGGGAAACATAGACTCGGTTGATTACTATGAATATTACGAGGAAGCGGTAAAGAAGGGCTTTAAACAGGAAGTCGGGATGTATTACATATGGGACCTGATAAGAAAAAATCCTGATTTCAGATGGGACAAAGCCCGGGCCGATAAAAACAGGCAGATACATATGAGCGGGATTAAGCTTATTGCAGATGGAAGCGTGGGAGGGCGCACCGCCTGGATGAGCAGACCTTACAAGGGTTCAACGGATGAATATGGTATTTCAGTGTGCAGTGACGAAGAAATAGACAGCGCAATGGAATTCTGCAAGGAAAACAGATGTCAGCTCTCTTTCCACGCCATGGGCATGAGGACCATCGACAGAATCATTGAAAGGACAAGCCACGAAGAACCATGGATACAGGACAAGCCTCATATCAGAATTGAGCATGTCACAGATCCGTCGGAATCTGCAATTAAAACAGCTGCAGAAAAGAAAATCGCTTTTGCAACTCAGTCCATATTCATGTATTCAGAAATCGAGAGCTATCTGAACAATTTGGGAGAAGACTGGCTTAAAGAAGTTTACCCTATACAGCACATATTGGATTGCGGAGTAAAAACAGCTCTCTCTACTGATGCTCCGGCCACATCCTGGGCTGTACCGTCAGATCCTTTCCCTAACATAAAATGTGCTGTTACAAGATATGCATATGACGGAACCGACTGCGGAAGAAACAACTGCATAGATGTGGAAACAGCAATAAAAATGTACACAAAAGAGGGGGCAGAGATTGCAGGCTTTGATGGTCTGGGACAGCTTAAAGTGGGTTACAGAGCAAGCTTTGCAGTACTCAGCGATGACATTTTCAGGATTCCTGAAAAAGATATTGACAAAATTACTGTCGAAAAAACATTTATCAACGGCAATTGTGTTTACACAAAGGAGCAAATATAAACAGGTATTTTGTCCAAGTTGAAATGGGTAGAAAATTTATAAGAGTAAAAAGAAAGGAAAAGAATTATGCAAGCAATTATAAACGTTTTAGTAGCATGCTCTAACTGGTTCTGGGGACTTCCGATTCTTATCTTGATTGTGGGCGGAGGCCTGTACATGAGTGCCCGCCTGGGATTTCCTCAGATTACGAAAATAGGCTACATATGCTCACAGACCTTTGGCAAAATGTTTGCCAAGACTGAAAAAGGAAAGGTTTCCCCATTTGCAGCAGCATGTTCTGCACTGGGAGCGTCCATAGGCGCATCAAATATCGTAGGTGTCCCTGTTGCCATAGCATTAGGAGGACCCGGAGCAATTTTCTGGATGTGGATTATTGCAATAGTGGGCTGCTGCACAAAATATGTGGAAATAGCCCTTGCTGTAAAATACAGAGAAAAGAATGAGAAAGGCGAATGGACAGGCGGCTCTTTCAGTTATGTTAAGCAGCTGTTCGGAGGCAAAAAGGCCGGACTGGCCATAGCCATCTTCTGCGCATTCTTCACAATGATCGCAGGAATCCCATCCATCGCAGCTCAGACATTATCCGCAAGTGCACAGGTTGCTGTATTCGGAATTAATGGCACAGTTTTCGGAATCATCATTGCCGTTGTAGTTGCTCTTATCGTATTCGGTGGAATCAAGAGAATAGCTGCGGTTATGGAAAAAGCGGTTCCGATTATGGCAGCCGTATATCTGCTGGGCGTGCTTGTGATTCTGGTGCTTAATGCAGGAGAAATTCTCCCATCATTGGGAAGCATTTTTGCATATGCTTTCAGACCGCATGCAGCAATCGGAGGATTTGCCGGATCCACGGTAGCTCTGGCTATCAGATGGGGTTCTGCCCGTGGAGTATACTCCAATGAAGCAGGCTTCGGTTCTGCTCCGGTAGCTCACTGCACGGCCGATGTGGATCATCCTATCAGACAGGCTGTATGGGGAGTATTCGAAGTAGGTGTTGACACAATTATCGTTTGTACCGCAACTGCACTGGCTGTTCTGACTACAGGTGTGTGGACAGACCCTAATGTAGAAGCAGGAGCGCTGGGACAGGCAGCATTTGCTACAGTATTCGGCGCTGCAGGTAATTATTTTGTGGCATTATGTGTTCTGTTGTTTGTAATAACAACCATAACCGTAGTAATCTTCTATGATGAAAAACAGGCAGAATTCCTGTTTAAGACCACAAAAGCGGCAGTAGCATGGAGAGTTCTCTGCATTGTCACCATGGTAGTGGTTACCTTCGGCATGGAGCTGACCGTAATGTATCAGCTTACAGACTTCTTCACTGCTCTGTTTATCATTCCAAATATGATAGCCGTTATATGGCTTGTGCCGCAAGTTGCTGAACTTCAGAAGGAATATTTCAACACACCGGGCAAATACTATCTGGCTGACATTGAAGCGAAGAAAGCAAAAAAAGCAGCAAAGCAGGCAAAATAATAATTTGAAAATATGTGCAATTGGATTCTACCCAGAGTTTGGCATTGTGCCGACAGGAAAATCGTCCAAAAAGCCTCCGGAACCCCGGAGGCTTGATTGGCAAGAGGAGGAAGATAAAGATGAGACCATTGGAAGGCGTAACTGTATTGGATTTGACAAGGGTTGTGGCAGGACCATATTCGACTATGATTCTGTCAGACCTGGGGGCGAGAGTTATAAAAATTGAAAATCCCAACGATCCCGATTATACAAGGGATTTTGAACCTTATCTTGTGGACGGGGATAAGAAACAGAGCGCTTTTTTTGCTCAGTACAACAGAAATAAGGAGGCTATAACTCTCAATCTTAAAGAGGAAAAAGGAAAGAAAGTCTTTAGGGAATTGGTAAAAAAGGCCGACATAGTAGTTGAAAACTACAGAGCCGGAATAATGGACAGGTTGGGAGTGGGATATGAAAATCTTAAACAATACAACCCACAGCTTGTATATACAGCCATTTCCGGATTCGGACAAAAAGGACCTTATTCAACATGGCCGGCTTATGATAACAGCGGGCAGGCGCTGAGCGGACTGTGGTCTTTAAATGGCATGCCCGGTGAGCCTACAAGAATCGGAACGATAATAGGCGATTTGGCAGCTACCTTCTTTGGAACTATAGGAACCCTGGCTGCTTATATTCACGCGAAGGAAACAGGGGAAGGGCAGATGGTGGATGTAGCGCAGCTGGATTCTTCTCTGGCTCTGACAGAAAACGCTGTGTCCAACTATACGGTGGGTCACAATGTACAGCAGCCTCTCGGAAATGATCATCCGCTGTGCAGACCTTATGGAAAGTTTAAGGCAAAAGATGGATATGTATTCTTTGGCGGATATACAGACAGGTTCTGGAAGACCACCTGCGAATTCTTTGGGGAGCCGGAGCTGCTTGAAGATCCGGAGATTGATACCATGCCAAAGAGATTTAACGAAGAAGTATACAACAGAAGAATACTTCCAAAAATCAATGAATGGTTTTCATATTACACATGCCAGGAACTTCAAGATGCCCTTGCAGAAAAACTGCCTCTGACAGCCATTCATTCCATGGATCAGGTACTGGAGGATCCTCAGCTTAACTATAGAGAAATGTTCATAGATTACTGCTACGGAAATGCTCACGGAAAACTTTTTGGCACACCTATAAAACTCAGCGAAACACCTTGTGACACATCGGGAAAAGCTCCTGAGATAGGGCAGGATAACGAAAAAATATACGGCGAGATGCTGGGATTCTCAAAAGAAGATATTAAAAAACTCAAGGAAGAAGGTGTCCTCTGATGTCAAACATTAGCTACGAAACCAGGGACGGAATTGCCATAATAAAATTTAACAGACCTGAAAAACTCAATACCCTTACATTAAAAATGTACGATGATCTGGGGGACGCCTTCGTAAAGGCGCAGGAGGATCCCGGTGTTTCCGTATGCATTCTGACAGGTGAAGGCACGAGAGCTTTTTGTGTCGGAGCTGATCTGACAGAGTCCATACCTTATCTAAGCCGTGGACATTATATAGATGAGTGGGATGCCGCGCACTTTAAGCATATAAAAATGAATAAACCGGTAATATGTGCAATTAATGGTATGTGTATGGGCGGTGGATTCGAGATAATGCTGGGCACGGACATAAGAGTTGCATCAAAGGAGGCCATATTTGCTTTGCCGGAGGTTTCTCTGGGAATTGTACCGGCCGGCGGTACGCTGGCAAGGCTTGCAAGACAGATACCTTATGTCAGGGCTATGGAGCTCATTCTGACAGGAGACAGGATAGATGCAGACAAAGCATTGGAATACGGGATAATCAATTATGTGACGGAGCCCGGTGAAGTTATGGATAAAGCCATGGAAATAGCCCGGCGATTTCTTTCTTTGAGCACCGTAGCTGTGCAGGCTGCAAAAGAGGCGGTAATAAAGCTGCGTGAAATGCCTCTTGAGCAGGCCTTTGAGATGGAGGCAATGCTTGGATATAAGGCCTTTACCGGTGATGACGCAAAGGAAGGCCTTGATGCGTTTTACAATAAAAGGAAGCCTGCATTCCCTTCAAAGAAGTGGTAACGCAGAAAAGCACCTTCTTGACAATCTCCCTTTCTCCATTGTAAACTGAAAGAAGTGTTTGCAATCGGAGGCATAATGACATCGCATTATCTGAAACATGCCGGTACGGCAATGTTATAGCGATTACAGAAATTTTTATATCATGGACTTTATACCAAAAGAAAAAAAGCTTCAGAGCTTTGTTCAACGCCATATTTATGGTGGGTTTGTGGATATTTTCAACTGCTGAGTCAGGCTGCAATTTGTGTGGCAAGTTATTTTTATATAAGTGCCGGATTCAGGTGCAGACCAAAGAGAACACCAATGGCAGCAAAACAGGTATAGGGGCTGTGATGGCTTCTCCCGGAATAGAAACTATAATGAAATTTACATTCCGGGCTTCCCATTTTTGATGTCAGAAATGTAAAACACGAAGATTTTTATGATACAGTAAAAAACTTAAAAGGGAGGAACACATAAATGAAGTATGAGAGCACAAGAGGAAGCAAAAATTATCAGAGCAGCACAAGTGCCATAATTCGCGGAATTGCAGAGGATAAGGGACTGTATGTACCGTGCTGTATACCTGAGCTTCCGTTGACCATAGAAGAAATGAAGGGTATGAGCTACAGGCAGATTGCAGAAGCCGTTATTCATGCATACTTTGATGAATATACAGACAGCGAAATGAAATACTGTGTAGAAGGTGCCTATGACAGCAAATTTGAAGCAGAAGATATAGTACCTGTTGTTCATAAAGGCGGAGCATGGTTTCTGGAACTGTACCACGGCAAGACTGCAGCCTTCAAAGATATGGCGCTGTCCATTCTTCCATACCTTATGACGACGGCATGTCGAAAAGAAGGAGAAAAGGATGGAATATGCATTCTTACAGCTACATCCGGAGATACGGGAAAAGCTGCTCTGGAGGGATTTGCAGGTGTTGAAGGCACGGAAATAATCGTTTTCTATCCCGAGAAGGGCGTCAGTCAGGTACAGCAGCGCCAGATGGTATCTCAGAAAGAATCAAATACCCATGTATTTGCTATAAGAGGAAATTTTGATGATGCTCAGACAGGGGTAAAGAAAATTTTTGCAGACGAGGTTATGAACAAAAAGTTGACCGGAATGGGAATAAAACTGTCGTCGGCAAACTCCATCAACATTGGCAGACTGGTACCTCAGGTGGCATATTATGTCTATAGCTATGTAAAGCTTGTGGAGGAAGGAGCTATCAGGCCGGGAGAGACCATGAATGTGGTGGTTCCGACAGGTAATTTCGGAAACATACTGGCAGCCTATCTTGCGGGAGAAATGGGAATACCTGTAGGAAAACTCATATGTGCTTCTAACGAAAACAAGGTACTGACAGACTTTATAAACACAGGTGTTTACGATGCCAGAAGAGAATTCCGCCTCACCAATTCCCCTTCAATGGATATACTGATTTCCAGCAATCTTGAGAGACTTATTTATCTTCTCAGCGGAAGAGACGGTGAAAAAGTGAAAGAATGGATGGCTGAGCTTGACGAAAACAAGGTATACGAAGTATCTGACAAAGTCAAGGAAGGCCTGAAAGACTTCTATGGCGGATTCTGCACTGAAAAAGAGACGCTGGATACCATTTCCCGGATGTGGAAAGAAGAAGGTTATCTCATGGATACTCACACGGCAGTTGCCTATAAGGTATACCGTGACTATGTAAGAGAAACAGGCGACAGCAGACCTGCAGTTATTGCATCCACTGCCAGCGCATATAAATTTGCTCAAAGTGTTGCCGGTGCATGCGGCCTTGACAAGGGCAAGGTAGCTCTTCTCTCGGGAACTTCCGGCGAACCTGACGGATTTGATTATGTCAGAGCGCTGGAAGCAGAGACTGGAGTAAAAGTACCGTCAGGACTTAAAGACCTTGATAAAAAACCTGTGGTACATAAAGGCGTATGCGATGTTTCTGACATGCCGGAGGCAGTTCTGGAGGCTCTGAAAAAATGAGTAAGGCGGCCTGTATGAACCTGCCTGAGGGGTATCAGCTGTACAAACATATAGATTTCAGCAAAGGCGGACAAGTACTGCGTTCAATATGCATATGGAGCATAACAGCGGCATTGGCGATGATAGTACCAATGCTGTTTTGTCATCCCATAACGGCAGCTTTTGATATGCCGCCGGGTAAGATAATCTTCTGTATGTGCGCTATGGTGGCAGGAATGGCAGTGTATCTGTTCCTGCATGAGGGGGTGCACGGAATTTTTATAAGATTGTTTACCGGAGATTCGGCATCTTTTGGATTTGAAATAAAAAAGGGCATGGCTTACGCCTTTACGAAATGGTTCCTGAAGAAAATCCCATATATTGTTATAGCCGCCGCGCCGGTGGTTATCTGGGGTATAATACTTGCCATTATGCTGGGTGATGTGGAGGAAAGTACATTCTGGTATCTTTATGCAATACAGATTTTTAATGTGACAGGAGCCGCAGGGGATTTATATGTGATATTTGAAGTTGTCAGAATGCCGGAGGAGGTTATGGTTCAGGATAACGGTACAGCCATGGACTTTTATCTGCCGGCAGATTTCAGGGAGAAATGACTATGAGGGAAAACATCTCCATAGAGGAGGCACTGGCAAGGGTGCTGGACAGAGTAAGTATGACGACGGGGGAGGAAATCATCGGAATCGCCGACTGCTGCGGAAGGGTGCTGGCAGAAGATGTAGCGGCGACTGTTAATGTTCCTCCATTTAACCGCTCTGCAATGGACGGATATGCTGTAAGAGCAGAGGAAATATACGGTGCATGCAGGCAGCAGCCGGTATCGCTTGAGGTTATATCAGAACTGTCAGCCGGAGATTTTGAAGAAATCTCTTACAGATATGGAACCTGTGTAAGAGTAATGACAGGAGCATATGTACCCGATGGTTATGACGCGGTGGTAAAGCAGGAAGATACAGATTTCGGAGAGGATACGGTGAGAATCTTCAAAGAGGTCAGCAGCATGGAAAACTACAGCCCTATGGGTGAAGATATAGAAAAAGGCGACGTAATTCTGAAAAAAGGAACTCTTCTTTCCCCCCTGCATATGGGAATGGCAGCAAGCGTTGGAACCTCATATCTTAAAGTAAAGCGACCTCTAAGAACAGTCATCATATCCACAGGAAGTGAATTGACTGAACCGGGAAGCGCCCTTGAAAAAGGGAAAATATACGGTAGTATAGCGTATATGCTGTCAGGTGCAATAAAGAGCCGGGGTCTCGAGGTGGCTGGGGTTCTGCAATGCGGAGACAGTGGAGAAGAGGTTGTAAGCCTTATAAACAGATGGATAGATAAGGTGGATATAGTGATAACCACCGGAGCGGTATCCGTAGGAAAGAAAGACTTTATTCCTGATGCTCTCAGAGAGCTGGGCGCCGAGAAAGTATTCAGCGGTGCGGATATACAGCCCGGAACGCCGACTATGGCCAGCATTCTCAAAGGCAAACCTATACTTAGCCTTTCAGGGAATCCATATGCGGCTATGGCAAATTTTGAAATATATTTCTGGGATATTGCGGCAAAGATTATGGGCTGCGATGATCTGAAAAGCAAAAAAGCCCATGCAACCTTTCTTGGAAGCTACGGAAAGATCAACAGAAGGCGCAGGCTGATAAGAGCCAAAGAAGCGGAAGGCCGGGTATGGCTGCCTTCAGATATTCATCATTCTTCTGTCATATCAAATATGACGGAATGCAATTGTTTCATAGATCTGGAAGCCGGCAGGAGACCGGTGGAAGGTGAAGACGTCAGAATCATATATATCAAAGGTATGCAGTTTTGAAATGAACCACATGGAGATTAGCGTAGGCATCACGGCAGCCGCATTTGGAGGCCGGGACGAAAAAGCAAGAAGAACAGTAAACAACAGAGAAAATATAAGAAAACTTCTCACCCGCTTTGAAGGATTTAATCAGGTGATAATTGCTGCTGCCCGTAAAGGGGAGTATGAGGGACTGGGAGCCCATGTTGTCATCGACCAAAATGACGGAATAGGTCCTATTGAGGGACTTCGCCGCATTCTGGAAGAAGCGGAGAGCGAGTATGTTTTCGTGTGTGCTTCTGACATGCCTATGATTTCAGGCGACCTTGTAAAATACATGTCCGGATTCATATGTTCTGACTATGACTGTTACTGTATAGTAGATGAGGATCATATTCATCCACTCTGTGCCATATATTCGGTTGAAGTACTGCCTCTCATAGAAAAGGCTGTTTCAGAGGGGGATTTTAAGCTTATTCATCTTCTTCAGAGGTGCAGAACAAAATACATTTCTTTGGAATTCACATGCTTTGAAAAAAAGCTTTTAAAAAATCTCCAGGTAAGGGAGGCTGCAGAAGACCTGAAACCGGCAGTGGTATTCTGCGTCAGCGGAAGTAAAAATACGGGAAAGACCGGACTGATCGTCAGGCTGATAAATGAGTTTATCAGTGAAGGCTATTCGGTCGGTGCAATCAAACATGACGGGCATGATTATATCATGGATTACCCTGATACTGATACGGGCAGATTCACTGCGGCAGGAGCAGAGCGAAGCCTGATTTTTTCACGCAACAGATATTCTATAAACGGAGTGGGAAAAGCAGAGCCATATGATATGCTTCAATTGTGCCGCGGTCTTGATGTGGTTATCATCGAGGGCCTCAAGGACTCTTCCTTTCCGAAAGTATATATGGTTTCGGAAGAGCGGCAAAGCGCATCTGATTTGATTTGTATAGTGACCGAAAAAAAATCCCCTATTAAAATCTGTGATTGCCCTGTTTTTCACAGAGATGATACCGAGGGGATTTTTTCATGCATAAAAAAATATTTTAAAATGGAGCAGTCAGTATGAAGTGCGTAAAAACAGAAGAGGCAATAGGGCATGTGCTCTGCCACGATATAACGGAAATTATACCTGGTGTGCGCAAAGGCGTTGCATTTAAAAAGGGACATATAGTTACAGAAGAAGATATACCGGTACTCCTGTCACTTGGAAAGGAGAATCTCTATATATGGGAGAAAAAGGAAGGGTATCTCCATGAGGATGAAGCAGCGGAAATTCTGAGAGACATGTGCATCAACAGCGGCATGTCCGCCGGAACGCCCCGCGAAGGAAAAATTGAAATCAGAGCGGAGTCTGATGGACTTCTTAAGATCCGGGGGGATGTCCTGAAAAAGGTCAATGGGCTTGGAGAAATGATGATAGCCACAAGACACGGCAATTTTCCTGTAAAAAAGGGTGACTCTATAGCGGCTATGCGCATAATTCCTCTTGTAATTGAGAAAGAGAAGATGCTCAGAGCAAAAGAACTCTGTAGCGGCAAACCTATTCTTGAAATAAAGCCTTTCAATCTTAAGAAAGCCGGAATAGTGGTTACAGGAAGCGAAGTGGCAAAGGGAAGAATAGAAGACGCTTTCGGGCCGGTGGTGGAGAAAAAGCTGGCCGAATACGGAATTGAAACCATAGGCAGAAGGATTGTCACGGATGACGGAGACATTATTGTGAAAGCCATGGAAAGTTTTCTTGAGGACGGAGCGGATATGATAATATGCACCGGAGGCATGGGCGTGGATCCTGATGACAAGACTCCCGGAGCCATAAAAAAGTTTGGTGCGGATATAGTGTCCTATGGCTCTCCGGTACTGCCGGGAGCAATGCTGGTTACGGCTTATTACAGAGACGGAGAACGGGAAATCCCTGTCCTCGGCCTTCCGGGGTGTGTAATGTACTCCAAAAGAACTGTTTTCGATCTGGTGCTTCCGCGTATGGCGGCAGGAGACAAGATAGACGCTGAATCGCTGGCATCCTATGGAGAAGGCGGCCTGTGCCTCAATTGTAAGATATGTCGCTTCCCTGACTGCGGATTTGGAAAATAGGTAAAATATGAAAAAGAAAATGGCAATAATGATGGCGGTAGTTTTAGTAATTACCACAATCCTTTCAGGATGTTCTTCCGCAAAAAAAGAGGAAAAAGTGGAACTGACCATCCTTGCGGCAGCATCTCTTACAGATGTGTGCGATGAATTAAAAGCAGAATATGAAGCTGAGCACGAAAATGTAACACTGACATTTTCCTATGGCGGCTCAGGAACCCTGCAGGCACAGATAGAAGAAGGAGCACCTGCAGACATCTTTATTTCGGCAGCAACAAAGCAGATGGATGCATTGAAAGAGGAAGGTCTCATGGATGATGAATCCATAGAAGAATTGCTGGAAAACAAAGTGGTTCTAATAGTTCCTACGGACAGTACCGCACAGATAGCAAGCTTTACAGATCTGGCAACTTCGGTTGTAAGCATGGTAGGACTGGGTGAACCCGGAAGCGTGCCGGTAGGTCAGTATTCAGAGGAAATCCTTACATCGCTGGACATTCTGGATCAGGTAAAAGCCAAAGCCAACTATGGTTCCGATGTCAGAACAGTACTTTCATGGGTAGAAGAAAGCGCTGTAGACTGCGGAATAGTATATGCTACGGATGCCTATACCAGCGACAAAGTAAAAATTGTATGCGAAGCTCCTGAAGGTTCCTGTGCAAGAGTCATTTACCCTATGGGAATAGTAAAGGCCAGCGAAAAGAAGGATGCTGCAGCTCAGTTCCTTGAATTCCTCAAGAGCAGCGAAGCCGCAGAAAAATTCGAAAGCTACGGATTTACGGTGCTGTGATGGTAGACTATTCTCCTCTGTGGATATCACTGAAAGTTGCTGCGATGGCCACAGTCATAACTTTTTTCCTTGGCCTGATGTCGGCTTGGCTGGTGCTAAAGATGAAAAAGGGAAGAGCTGTTGTGGATGGCCTTTTGTCGCTTCCTATGGTATTACCTCCCACGGTGGTTGGTTTTTTTCTCCTCATGGCGCTGGGTAAAAACAGTTTTTTCGGTAACATGCTGAGAGAAATGGGTTTTGAGGCGCTGTTCACATGGCAAGGAGCGGTTGTAGCGGCAGCAGCGGTATCTTTCCCTATAATGTACAGGACGGCAAGAGGCGCACTGGAACAAGTGGATGAGAATCTGATAAACGCCGGGCGTACTCTGGGAATGTCGGAAGGCAGCATTTTTTTGAGGATTATGATTCCGCTTTCGAGGCCGGGAATCGCAGCTGCAGCAATATTATCTTTTGCACGGGCGCTGGGAGAATTCGGAGCAACCATCATGCTGGCAGGAAACATACCGGGTAAAACTCAGACCATGTCCATAGCTATATATACGGCGATGCAGAGCGGTGACAGAAGCAAGGCATATATATGGGTCGCCATTGTTATGGCAATATCCTTTGCGGTCATGCTGCTCATGAATGTCTGGAATGACAGGCAGAGTCGATTGTCCGGGAAAAGGAGGTCTGCAGGTTGAAACTTACAGTGAACATAGAGAAAAAATGCGGCGATTTCAGCTTGAAAGCTGATTTTATCACGGACGGAGAGGTTTTTGGACTGCTGGGAGCATCAGGGTGCGGGAAGAGCCTAACCTTAAAGTGCATAGCAGGTGTAGAGAAGCCTGACAGAGGCAGAATATGCCTGGGAGAGACTGTTCTGTTTGATTCCGACGAGAAAATAAATATTCCTGCAAGAAAAAGAAATGTCGGATATCTGTTTCAGGATTATGCCCTTTTTCCCAACATGACTGTATTGCAGAACATAATGTGCGCCTGCAAGAGCGAAGATAAGGCTCGCGAGTTCGTGCACAGATTCTATCTGTCGGGGAAAGAAAATCTGAAACCTGCTGCTCTGTCGGGTGGCGAAAAGCAGAGAACTGCCATAGCCAGAATGCTGGCGGCAGAGCCTGAACTGGTCATGTTTGATGAACCCTTCAGCGCCGTTGACAGCAGTCTGAAAGCCGGCCTCGAACGAGAAATAAGAAAGGTAATAAAGTCCTGCGGCGGGCAGGCACTGCTTGTATCCCACAGCAGGGACGAGGTTCACAGGCTGACAGACCGGATAGCCGTAATGGAACAGGGCAGAATTGACGTAATTCAGGAAAAGAAATCCCTGTTCGAGAATCCCCTCACAGCCGCGGCCGCAAGGCTAAGCGGATGGGAGAACATTTCGCCTGTTGAAGCAAAAGAAGACGGAACCTTCATGGCTTCCCAATGGGGTATATCTTTACCGACGTGTCGGTGTCAGAACAAGGGCAGAGTAGCCTTTGCGGCAATAAGAGCCGATTCATTCGAAATTGCTGAAGACGATGACAAAGAGGGAATAACGTGTATTGTAGGTGAAATAATAGACGAAATTCACAGAACCGGAGTTGAGTTTATACCTGCGGGAGGAAAGGGTCTAATGACAGCATCCTTTCCAAAGGGACAGCCCTTGCCTGCAGCAGGACAAGAGTTCAGGCTGCGAATTCCTCAAGACAAAATAAAGTATTTCGACAGATGAAAAGGCAGTTCATGCAGTATGGCGAAGAAACAGATAAGACCGAGCCTTCCGGCTCGGTCTTATTTTCGTATCTTATTTGCAGTCTGTAAACCTGAATGTAAATGCAGTACTTTATTTCATTGCATTTTTGATGGCGGCCATGAGCTGGTCATAAGTCTCCAGTGCAGGAACATCAGGATTGTCAGCTTTTATTTTATCAGTGCTTCTGAAAAGGAAGCCAGCCTTACTGGCTTTTATCATTCCAAGGTCATTGTAACTGTCACCGCTGGCTATGGTTTCAAAGCCCATAGACTGGAGAGCTTTTACGGTGCTGTACTTGGAATTGTCTATACGCATCTTGTAATCCGTGATTTCGCCATCGGGAGCAACCACCAGTTCATTACAGAAGATAGTCGGCCAGCCAAGCTTTTTCATAAGAGGCTGTGCAAACTGGGTGAAAGTGTCGCTGATGATTACAACCTGGGAGAAACTGCGAAGTTCGTCCAGGAACTCCTTAGCACCTTCCAGTGGATCAATGGTGGCGATAGTCTTCTGTATCTCATTTATTCCCAGTTTATGTTCTCTGAGAACATCGAGTCTGAAGGCCATAAGTTTGTCATAGTCCGGTTCATCGCGGGTAGTCTTTTTCAGCTCAGGTATTCCGCTGGCTTCAGCAAAATCAACCCATATTTCAGGAACAAGCACGCCTTCAAGATCTAAGCAAGTTATAAACATAATTCAGTCATCTCCTATTTCTCAAACTGTAATTTATATTATCGCATTTTTAACGTTCATACAAGTTTTTTTTGAGTTAAATTAAGTTGAAAGATTAAAAAAACTGTAGTAAAATTATTATTTGTTGGTAAAGAATAACAGAAAACTAAGATTGCGGTATTCTGCTATAGTAAGGAAGTGGAACTGATGGATGTTGATGAGTTTTACCGCAGAACAAGAGGAAGTCTTCAGAAAGCGAGGGAGTATCTCAAAGATGAAGACACAGTTATAACTTTTCTGTACATGTTTAAAAAAGATGAAAGCTTTGCCGTCTTAAAAGCTTCCATGGAATCTGAGGAGTGGGATGCAGCTTTCCGCGCAGCACATACACTTAAAGGAATTTGTCTGACCCTGGGCATGACATGTATGTACGACAGTGCATCAGCGCTGACCTCGGAATTAAAAGCAGGGCGTACAAAAGAGGCGCTCCGTTTATTTAGAGACCTTGAAGAATTATACCGGATAACTATAAAAGAAATTGACATGGTGGGATGATATTATCTCGGCCTCAAAGAAGAACTTGGTATTACCATTAAAAGTGCTGAATATACACCTTTATCTGACAGTATATCTCAAGATGGTGAGTATTACACAAAAATGAATACTAAAAAGACAAACAAAAAGCACTTTGCAAAATGCAGAGTGCTTTTTCTTTACCGCCAATGTATGTGCCGCTGATGCATGCAAAAACATTGAAGCAGGGATCAACAGGCATGTTTCAGAGCCTGCAGACGGTGAGACTCTAAAAAAGCCATGGCTGAAATCATAAAGAAGCAGACAGCGCTTTTTCTATTCTGTCGAAGGCTTCTTGCAGTTTATCCGTGCTTACTGTGCAGCATAGCCGCAGATGTCCTTCGCCGCAGCTTCCGAAAGCCGTTCCTGGCAGTGTAAGGACATGGGCATTTTCAAAAATAAAATCAGCAGCTTGCCGGGAATTCATACCTGTCTGAGATATATCCGGGAAGAGATAAAAACTGCCTTTAGGCGGGTATATAACATGCATCCCTTTGATATTGTTGATTCTTTCCGCAGCATAAAACATTCTTCTGCGAAATTCTTCAACTATAGGTTTTTGTATCTCACTGCGATGTCTCAGGGCATGTATGGCTGCTCTCTGAGATATGGAAGGGGCGGTAAAAACCACATTTTCATTTATCTGCTGGATTACATCAATAAAAGACTTCGGTGCGATTATATTGCCTATGCGCCACCCTGTCATAACAAAGTTCTTTGAAAAACTGTTTATGGTGACGGTCCGTTCTTTCATTCCTTCTATGGATGCAAAAGGAACGAATTCGTTTTCAAAACTGAAAGCTGTATATATTTCATCGGAAATAACAAGAAGATCATGTTTTTTTGCAGTTGCTGCCAGCTTTTTCATGTTTTCCATGGTGAGACAGCTTCCGCTGGGATTTGCGGGTGAATTGATAATTATAGCTTTGGTTCTGCTGCTTATGAGGCTTTCAAGGCGCTCTATATTTATCTGGAAGTCTTCCTTTTCAAAGGACGGCAGTTCTACCGGAACGCCTCCTGCCAGCACGACCTGCTGAGGATACGGAGTGAAATATGGTGCCTGAAGTATAACTTCATCACCTTCATCCAGAACTGCCTCAAGTACAAGATACATAGCGAGGCAGCCTGAAGCCGTTACAAATATTTCATCATCTGAAACATTCATATTAAAATCTTCTTTATAGTATCGAATAATTTCATGACGCAGCTGGGGATCTCCGCGGAAGGCAGTGTAATGGGTGTGTCCGGCTTTGGCATCTGCAAAAGCCTTATCGATAATAATGCCGGGGGTATTCATATCCGGATCACCAAGACTCAGATCTATCACATCGTCAAAAATAGCTGACAGGGAGTCTGACTGTCCCATGGCTGTGGATTTGCTGTTCAAATATCGTTTTGCTATAAACCTGTTTTCCACCGGTAATTATCCTTTCTGTATCTGAATGTTAGTTTTCATTTAAAAATTCCGTAAATTTATCCAGCCCCTGCTGAAGCAGCTTTGAGTCAAAGGCGTATCCTATTCTTACAGCGCCCTCAATTTCAAAGGCTGCCCCCGGGGTGAAAAGCAGGCCTTTCTCCTTGATTAGCCTTATGCACAGATCATAGGAAGGGATATCCTTGTCATAGTAAACCAGTGCTGTTGTGCCGGCAACCGGTTTGATATAGTGAACCCCTTCTGTCTCATTGACCCATTTATCAAGAATCTTCCGGTTCTTTATCAGAATTTCTCTGTTTCGATCAAAGATTTTATCCTTGTTGGCCAGCGCTATAGAGGCCAGCATGTCATCCAGGACACCACAGCTTATGGTGTTGTAATCTCTTCTTTCCAGTATAAGATTAAGGGCTTCTTCATCAGTTGTCACTATCCAGCCCATTCTCAGCCCTGCCAGTGAAAAAACTTTTGACATGCTTCCAACGGAAATACCTTTTTCATAAAGATCAACTACGGAGTACATGTAACCCCCATCTTCGGAAACTCCGCGGTATACTTCATCGCATAAAAGATAGGCATCTACAGATCTGGCAATTTCAACTATCTGCATCATAACTTCTTTTGGTATCCATGAGCCTGTAGGATTGTTGGGGTTGTTTACTGTTATGAGTTTTGTGTTGCTGTCTGCAAGCTTTTTCAACTCTTCGATATCCGGCAGATATGAGTTATCAGCCGTAAGCTGCAGTATGCGGACTTCTGCGCCGATGGCTTCCGGGATAGAATAATGCTGCTGATATGTAGGCATGACGGATATCATGTTATCAGAGGATTCGATAAGAGTTTCTATAACCATGGCATTGGCGCCTACTGCTCCATGAGTTGGAATCACCTGCTCAGGGGCAACATTTTCATAGAGTCCGGATATTCCCTGCTTCAACTGAGGGGAGCCGAAAATGTGACCATATGTAAGGCGTGTATCTTTGAGGCTTGTCAGAAATTCGTCAGGGTCATATCCTCCTGCTTCCAGCAGTTCTTTTATGGTAAGAGAATCTATGCATGTTTCTCCCAGGTTGTATATGGCATCGTCTTCATAATCATTCATCCATCTTTCCACTTTAAAAGTTTTTATTTTCATGTTTTTTACCTTCCTTATTCTGATATGTGACTTAATTATATACCACCGTGTTTTCATTGTGGTTGTAAATTTTTAAAAAATATATCTTGATATTTTTAAAAAATACAAATATACTTCAGAGGAGAGGTGGAAAACCATGGCACTTAATTTATCTGACATAATGGCCCTTGAGTATATGCAGGAATTTACACTGATTGCAGGGAAGGAAGGGCTTAAAAGGCCTGTTTCGTCGGTGGGAATTGCCGACTATGAGTTTGCCGACTCCTTTGTTGAACAGACATTGGCATCATCAGACGCATTTTTAAAAGACAGTTTTGTGATTTCCAGTCTGCTTTTTGCAGAAAATGCACCGGAAAAAATAATGACGGCAGTTGAAAGACTGTATGAGTTGGGCGTTTCAGGATTTGCATACAAGGATGTAATTTTTCGGGAACTCCCCGGAGAAGTATTGGATTTTGCAGATGAAAAAGGTTTCCCTATATTTGTTTTCGGGAAGAATATCATGTTTGAAGATGTGGTTTATCGTATAACAGAGGCGGTATACATTGACAACATGAACTACTTCTCGGAGGAAAACATATCCGCCATGATAGAAGGAACCATATCTCCATATGAGACGGAACTGATTGCAAGAGGCGTTTCTTTGCGCTTTAAAAACTTTATTTCTTGTGCCTATGTGGCTTCCTCATGTGTAAGTGAAAGGCAGGGCATTGATAAAGACCGGGTTTTAAGGAATTTTCGCATGAATAAAAAAATGCAGAGCAAAGCGCTGATTTCTGCATATGGAGAAGGGATTTTTATTATTATGACTGCGGCTTATGACACGCCCGAAACCTTTGAGATAATTCTAAGTGAAATTTTAGAAAACATTTTTGTCAGGACAGAAGGCCTTTATATATGCAGAAGCGGTATCAAAAGAGCATCCAGCGGGCTCGACAGGTGTATAAGAGAAAGTTTCTTCACCTTTGAAGCCTGCCGTATTGACAGGCGCAGTTATGAATCCTTTGAAGATATCGGTATAAACTCTTTCATCATACCATTGAAGAATAATGATCATCTGAGAACTTTTGCCGAGCCGTTTGCCAGGTTGTTTAGCGAGAAAGCGGATGCTTTCGAAACAGCAAAGACCTTTGTAATGAACCAGGGTGATTTTTCTGCCGCAGCAGAAAATCTGGGCTGTCACCCGAATTCCGTAAGGTACAGACTGTCATCCATGAGAAAGGCGCTTAAAATGGAGGAGACAAGTGATGCTGAGTTCTACAGCAGATTGTCCATAGCCGTAAGGCTGCTGATAATGACGTAGACCATGAATCCTTCGAATTGCTGTCATCTTAATCCAACTGAGCATTTGCTGCGAGAATGTTCATCACTCTGTTTCTTGCAGCAATGTATGTATTTGCGCTGTTCCCTTGGCTTTCTTTTAAGACTTTTGACGTAATCACATGGCGTGTCAATAAAATCCCCTTATCATACTTTCCCTGCCGTTTATCCTCTGAACCGGAACCTGAATTTTATAAATAAGCTGTTTTGCCTGATGTACGGGAAACTGCGTCAGAACCTCGCAGAGATAATCGCCGCAGGGAATCATTTCGTTTCTTTGAATTTCTTCGTACAGATGCTTTGCATACTTGGATTCCAGCGCTATATTGTCAGAAGCTACCGACATATAGGTATTCTGCGGTAAGGTACGGACACTGCCCTTCTCCGGGTAGAGTTCATCTACAAATATGAATGCAGAATGTGAAGAATACGTTCCCTTTATAAAATATTCCTTTTCCATAAGCGTGCCTACATTGATAAAGTACGATGGCGGCAGCTGATTCTCATGAAGATAATTCTGCATATGCCGAAGCATCCTCTCATACCCCTCATGTCCCAACTCAAAAAAATCAAAATCTGTCTTCTGCACATCAATCTTTCGTTCCGGGACATATTCAAAAAATACCTGTCCGAATGGAGGAAGTGTATTAAGAATCTGCAGATTCTTCTGAACACGGCTCAGGTTATTCCGGCTGACTGATAAATTATAAATCTCATCGGCCAGTGCACCGGTCTGCTCTTCCAGAGCCTGCAGCAAAAGTTCTTCCGAAGATAATGATAGTATTTCCGCTACAGGCTCAAAATTTGTTTCGTATAACCCATTTACAAATGCGTACACGTCTATATCCTTATCGCTTTCGTACCTCTTAAGCTGCATTGTCCCAAATTTTATATCTCTAGTTTTTTCATATTGATCCATCCAAATTGCTATTTACAGTTCCATTATAACCGTCATTTCCCGGATGGACAACGCAAACAATTATGCATCACCTGCAAAAGGGCATACTTCCCCCTTGGCGTAAAAATCACCCGATTTTCGAGTCCTGCGGGCAACAAAAAATGTGAATTTGCAGTTTCTGAATCCACCCGAAAACGGGCTTTTTCCAACCGAATCCAAATTTAAAGTTCCTTTGTATACCTTTGTATGCGTCTGTACGACATGAATCTATATAAAAAAGGAAACCCGCAAAGCATTGCAATTGCTTGTTTCCCTTAAAATTTCAATGAAAAAGAGACCTTATTCAGGTCTCTGATGTTTGGCGGAGGACATGGGACTCGAACCCACGGGGCTGTTACACCTTACTTGATTTCCAATCAAGCTCCTTAGCCACTCGGTCAATCCTCCATAGCAGGCATCTAAAAGATGCCTTATTTAATTTACCATAAAGTTTGTCCTTTGGCAAGGATTTTTATATATTTTGTTTTTAATGTTCTATACGGATTACAATGAAGAGCCGGGCCGGCGTCCGGACATACCTGACAGAGCTGCCTCCTTCTCCATTATCGATTGAAGAAGCATTTCCTTGTTCTTGATTTCAAAGAGTGTCTCAATCTGTACAATGGCACCATCTTTGAGGAGCAGATATTTATGAGCAACTGAACGAAGAAGCGCATCCATGTTGCTGTAGACACGATGAACTGAAGGATCCGGCACGAACTGATACGCCACGTCAGCATTCCACTTTTCGGAAGATTTCGTATATGATCCATCCTTGTATTGGGTCAGTTTGTTCTTTAGGCAGTAGCGATATATATCATTATCCTTTGGGAAATAGAAACTGTAAGAGACAGGGATGTCATTATGTGTTACGGTTCCGTAAGCTGAATAAAGCCAAGGCATTCCTATGGTTCTCCCATGGCTTACATCAGCAATACCTGTCAGCCTTGCTATACCGGGAAGATTCATAAAGGAAACCATCAGAATTAAAGTCACTGCAAAACATGAAGTTCGTATTTTTCTGCTGCTTAAATTGTTCTTACGGCCATAATCAGTGATTTTACGTCCTAGCGCCAGTGCTGAAATGAAGCCGGCAAAAGCTGCCAAATCAGCAAGTGCCATGAAAATGCGGCCCTCGACCAAGCAACATATTATATTAGTAAAAAAGAGTGCGACAACAATAGTGTTTGTTGTCACAGAAATAGTGCGCAGCACTTTAAATCCGGGAATTCTACGACCTCGGGAAAGATTCCTTTTGGCTGTTGCGAACCAGACAGAATAACATATTAAGTCGGAAATCAGGGTGATAAGAATTGCTGCAGCGAAAACAGCAAGAGTCATATAATGCAGATTGCCTATGATATCGAGAATCCCCGGCAGCTCGCCGGAAACAGATGAGTGCATAAAAATTACTGCAAACATTATTACAAAAAGGAGCCGCAAGGGGATAAACATATGGTTCATGGATTTAAGATTACCCTTGAGTCTCAATTCATCATCAGTGGAAACAGGTACTGCGTCAGGATCGTCAGAAGAAAAGATGCGAAGACCGTTAAGTACTGCTATCTGTTTCCAGCCGGCTTCGGCACAGAACAGTACCAGTTCATTATTGTCTTTTTCGGCAGAGGACTCCCATTCAGATGCGCTTTCATCATACAGAACTTCGAAACGCTTTTGAGAAGGACTGCATTTTCTGAACTTCCAAAAAGCAATTCCCACGGTTTCAAGTTCATAACCTTCGGCAGCAAGGGAAGTAAGCTTTTTTTCTATGTACTCATAGTCAAACGGTAGAAATGCCATGTAGACAAACTTAAATTTCTTCAATTTCAATACCTCCTTTTGCATATCGTTTAAAGTCGGAAATAAGTGATTGAAGCCTTTGACATTCGTTCTCAAGCTCCCTGATTCCCGGTTCTGCCAGAACATAATATCTACGTTTGCCTTCGACACGTGTTTCTGTAATAAAGCCTGCTGAGAGAAAGTGATCCAGCAGATTGTATAAAGTGCCGGGTCCTATTACAATGCGGCCGCCGGTCATTTCTTTTACCGCGGACATTACGTCCATGCCGCAGCGCTTTTTTTTCAGGCAAAGCAGTATGTAAAACATCTGCTCTGTCAGAGTTTGAAATTTTTCTCTTGCCATTGATGTATGTCCTCCGGATGTCAGAGTTGTGGATAATCTGATGAAAATCGGGATATATATATCGAATATCGATAAGATTGTGTATATATTATATATCGAACATCGATAAACGTCAAGACAAAAGCATGCTGATGACAAACAATGTCAAATTCCGTTGACTTGAGTGCCGGCCGATGATATGATGAAAATACCGAAAACACTTTAACAAACGACTTAAAGAGGTGAAGACATGTTCAGAGAATTAAGAAGAAAAAAACAGCTTCTTTCGGAGCAGGAGACTTTGCGTGTACTGGAGGAAGGAAAGACCGGAATTGTAGGTGTACTGGGAGATGACGGATATCCCTATACCGTTCCGATAAATTACGTTTCGCTGGAAGATAAAATATATTTCCACAGTGCAAAAAAAGGACACAAGGTCGATGCAATAGCAAAAGAACCTAAAGTTTCAATGACGGTAGTTGAAAAAGATGATGTGGTATCAAGAGAATTCACTACTTATTTTCGCAGCATACAGCTTTTCGGAAAAGCATATGTCGTAGAAGATGAAGCTGAACGTAACGTTGCTTTTCGTGCGCTGTGTGAAAAATTCAGCGGAGCGGACATGGACAGATACGATGAAATAATGTCCAAAGAAGCTGATGCAGCAGCAATTGTGCGCATAGATATTGAACATATAACGGGCAAAGAATCAATGGAACTTGTTAATCAAAGATAAAAAACAGCATATAATCCAAAACGCTGAAGTATAATACAGGAGGACAAAAAATGAAACAATTTTCAGTGGCAATGTTAGGATACGGCATCGCAGGAAAGGCTTTTGCCAGAATATTGAATCAGACTCATGACGAGATCATGAAAAACACCGGCTATGATGTAAGAGTGGTGGCGATAACCACCGGTTCCAGAGGATCTCTGTACTGCATGGACGGAATAGATCTCAAAGAGGCTACAAGACAGCTGGAGGAAGAGGGAAAGTTTGACCCTGAGTCACCTATTTTCAGCACAATGAACTCCATGGAAGTGGTTGAAACCGTTGATTATGATGCGGTTCTGGAGCTGACTCCTCTCAATATATTCACAGGACTTCCGGCAGCAGATCATATCAGGAAAGCTTTAAACAGAGGAAAACACGTGGTTTCCGCCAATAAGGGACCTTTGGCCTGGTATTACAGAGAGTTAAGAGACCTGGCAAAGGAAAAGGGCGTATGCTTCTTCTTTGAAACCACGGTAATGGCAGGCACACCTGTATTCAATATGGCTGATAACTGCCTTCAGTACTGTAAGATAGATAAAGTTGAAGGAATATTCAATGCTACAACAAATTATATACTTAAAGAAATGACGAAGGGCGTCCCTATGGACGAAATAATGAGAGCAGGCCGCGAAGGCGGATTTATGGAAGCGGATGCCTCCATGGATACGAAAGGTTGGGATGCAGCTGCAAAGCTCACTGTTTTGCTGAACGTTCTTATGGATGCAGGAATAACGCCGGATATGATTGATCGTACCGGTATTGAAGAAGTTACTCCGGAAGATATTGAAGCAGCTGCATCAAGAGGAAACGTAATAAAGCTTCTCTGCAGCGGAACCATGGATGAAAACGGAAAAGTTACAGGCAAGGTTGCACCGGGAGAAGTGCCTGTGGGAGATGTCTTTACTGATGAGAATCTTGTGGCTGTATTATCACTTTACACTGACCTCATGGGAAAACTTACCATACTGCAATATGGTCTTGAAACTACTCAGACCGGTTACGGAGTGTTTATTGATACAGTAAGAATTCTCGACAACATCAAATAGAATAGACTGGGATTGTGAGGTGCAGTTTTTTAGCTGCACCTCAGGTGATATAAGGAGGAACTGCTGGTGAACACCCTTGAAGAAATAATAGACAAACGAAATGAACTTTTCGAAAAAATGATGGACAATTATTCGTTTATGATGATATATAACGGAGACCTCATGGGCGATGAAGATGAAGAAGAACTTATGAAAAAAATGCAGAAGCTTGACGACGGCATAAATAAACTTAAAAATGATGAATGCGGCTGCGGCGAGCACATGAGGCTGGCGGAATTAAGAGAACTCATAAGTGAGATAGAAGAGTATATATAGTGAAAATTATATATCATTTACAGGCGATTTGTGTCGTATTTAATTGACATAAGAGTCACAAAATGGTAAATTAGAGAATAAGGGATTTTAGCCGGAGATACCCTGACAAGCACATCCGGCACCACCCAAAAGTATTAAATAAGGAGACAGTCATGGAAGAGAGAATACTTGAAATCTTAAAAGAATTAGTGGCAATGAAAAGTGTAAGTTATTCTGAAAAAGAATTGGAACCGGCACAGTGGTTTTCTGATTTCTTCAAGTCACTTCCTTATTTTGAGAAGCATCCTGAAGATACGGGAATATATGAGATTCCAAACGATCCTTTCGGAAGAAAGATACCATACGCTTTCTTAAAGGGGAACAAGACTGATACAGTCGTAATGAGCGGACACTTTGATGTAGTATCTACAGAAGAGTACGGCGCTGCCGAGCCTTGGGCATTTACTGTAGGCAAAGAACTGGAAGAAAAACTGGCACAGATGTCCATGGACGAAAGAGCAAAGGCAGACCTGGAATCCGGAGAATGGTTCTGGGGAAGAGGAGTTGCTGACATGAAGGGCGGACTTGCAATTCATTCTGCACTTTTTGAAGAGTACGCAAAGGAAGCTCTTGAAGGAACTCTGGAAGGAAGCATTCTTTTCATGCCGGTACCTGATGAAGAATCTTATTCGGCAGGAATGAGAAGCGGAGTTGAAGTTCTCAAGAAGTTTAAAGAAAAGTATGACCTGAATTACAAACTGCTCATAGATCCGGAGCCTACGAAAGATGTAGACGGCGCGCTGACCATGTCACTGGGCTCAGTAGGAAAGGTAATGCCTGCAATAATCGTTCAGGGAAAGAAGGGCCATGCAGGACACTGCTATGACGGATTCTCGGCACTGGGAATAATTTCCGACATATATCTCAGAACCAACGGCTCTCTGGAATTTTCTGATGTTTATGAGGACGAAGCTACAGTTCCTCCTACATGGGCAAACATGAGAGATATGAAGCCGGGCTATGACGTATCTATTCCTCACAGAGCTTATGGATATTTCACGGCATTCAGCTTTGATTCCACCCCGGAAGAAATTGCCAACAAGCTGAAGAAAATATGCACTGAAGCTTTTGAAGCTCAGGTAGAAAAGATCAACAACGAATATCAGCAGTACAAAAAGATGAACAAAGCAGAACGTATGGATAAGATCCATTATGATCCATGCGTAATGACCTTCAACGAACTGTGCGACATGCTCAAAAATCAGGACGAACAGGCTTTTGATAAATTCTATGCCGAAGCATATGAAAAGACAGTGGAAAAGGTACATAGCGGCGAACTCAACTTCCCAAGCGCAACCATCGCTATTATGGAAGAAGTGCTCAACTATTCCGAAATTCAGTATCCTATTACCATCATAGGATTTGCACCTCCTTACTATCCACCTGTACACAGTGATCAGGTAAAGGGCAAAGAAGGATACGGAACAAAAGCTTTCGAATTCGTAAGCAAGCTCTCAAAAGAAAAATACGACCAGGAAGTAATATATGAGAACTACTTCATGGCTATTTCAGACCTGAGCTACTCTGCAATCACTGCACCTTTCGATTACAAGAAATATTCAGAAAATACTCCTCTGTGGGGAGACGCTTACAACCTGAATTTTGAAGCAATCGAATATGTGGGAATCCCGGGAGTGATTTACGGACCTATCGGAAGAGATTATCACCAGTACGTTGAAAGAGTAAACAAACACAGCCTGCTTAAGGTAGTACCTGAAACAACAAAAGAACTGATCAAGTTCATGTGGAACTTATAATTTCTGATTCCAAGTATGCCCGGATATCCGGGCATACTTGGCAAATAAACTTACCTGACATATGAAGAAAGGCGAACATTGACAGCATGGACAATAAAATAACAGCAGAAAGTTTTGAGACGCTTTTAAGACAGCTGGTCTCAATTAAAAGTCCTTATTTTCACGAGGACGAAGTAATGGATTTCGTAAACAACTGGTTTGCCGAAAGAGGCATTCCTGCAGAGATACACACATTTTATGAACCTAAAGAAACTAAATTCCACGGTAAGAATGTTGTCGGAATAATGGACAGCGGAAAGCCCGGTCCAGTGATTTATCTGGGCGGACATCTGGATACCGTTCAGCTTTGCAACGGCTGGACAAAACCTCCTTACGAAGGTGTTGTAGAAGGAGAATACATGTATGGCGTTGGAACGCTGGACATGAAGTCGGGATGCGCAGCCATTATGCTGGCACTGGAGAAGTTTGCCAAAGATAATTTCAAAGATAAGAGCTTTAAAGGCAAGATCGTATATCACCTTGTATCTGACGAGGAAGGACCATATGGTCTGGGAACGGTATATATCATAAATGATAAAATCCACAACATTGCCGAGGAAGCGGATTTTGCCATTATTGCAGAGCCATCGGCAGGCTTTACCAAGGTTCCTCATCCGTGCCTTTGCCTTGGAGCAAGAGGCGGCTACAATTACACAATTAAAGTAAGAGGTAAATCAGCCCATGCCGCTACTCCTGAGCTGGGTATAAATGCCATGGTGGATGCATCAGCCATAGTATCGGAACTGGAAAAAATCCCTCCGGAGACAGACGACAAACTGGGTCATTCCACTCCATGTGTGATTCGTATGAATGGAGGCGGTGCGGCATGCAGTGTTCCGGACTATGCAGAAGTGGAAATCTTCCATCACACCGTAAGAGGAGAAACTCAGGAGACAATCAAAAAAAGAGTGGATAAAGCGATTGCGGCAGCAAATGTCAGATCAAAGGTAGAGGTTTCTTTCAGACAGTCACCTGCAGAGGGCTTTGACGGAGGATTTGACGCATATTGTATAGACGAAAACGGCGAAATCCTTCACACACTTGAAAATACCGTTGAGAAGGTGTGCGGAAAGCCGGCAAACCTGGCATATTTCCAAAGCATAGGGGATTTCAACCACATAGGTGGAAAACTGCAGATCCCTACAGTACTTTTAGGCGCTGAAGGAGACAATTTCCACAGCAGTGATGAAAGAGTAAATCTCAAGTCAGCTCTGGAAGTTGCCCATATAATAAGCGAATTCTTATCAGATGTATTAAGTGATTAGGAGGACAAAATGAACACTGAACTGAGCAAAAGAATTAAAGAGATTGCTTTAGAGCTCGTAGCACAGAAGAGTATCGTTGAAACCGACGACGAAGTGACTATGAGCGATAAGGTATACGAAATCATGTCAAGAATGGATTACTACAAAAAGCATCCTGAAAAACTGTATTTCGTACCTGCAAAGAATGACAAATGGAACAGAAAAATTGTTGTTGCCATTATGAACGGCGAAAAGAAGCCAAGCAACAAAACCGTTGTTTTCATCGGTCACACAGACACTGTAGGTATCTCCGACTACGGCAACCTGGCAGAATATGCCACAAAGCCTGATGAGCTGGTAGAAAAGCTGAAAGAAGTTTCACTCAGACAGGAAGTTAAGGACGATATGGCTTCCGGAAAGTACATATTCGGAAGAGGTATCTTTGACATGAAATCCGGAGACGCAAACGTAATGGGCATCATGGAAGAAGTCTCCAAGGACATAGAGAATTTCGAAGGAAATATCATATTTGCGGCAGTATGCGATGAAGAAGGAAATTCACAAGGAATGCTTGCATTCGTTCCTGAACTTATCAGACTCAAAAAAGAGTTCGGATATGATTATCAGGCTATGCTGGATCCTGACTATATTGCACCTGCTTATCCGGGAGACCCTAACGTTTATCAGTATATCGGTACTGTCGGCAAGCTGATGCCTACTTTCTATGTTGTAGGTAAAGAAACTCATGTAGGCGAATCCTTCAGCGGACTTGACCCTAACCAGATTGCAGCGGAAATTACCAGGAGAGTAAATCTGAACCCTGAATTCTCGGATGTTGTAGAAGGCGAAGTTACACTGCCGCCTATCACTCTTAAGCAGAGAGACTTAAAGACTGAATACTCAGTTCAGATAGCAAGCAAGGCAATTCTGTTCTTCAACTACGCAACTCATTCCAGCACACCTGCACAGGTAATGGAAAAGATGATGAAAGCCGGATCAGAATGTTTCCAGAATGTAGTTGATACTCTTAACGAGAGATATGCAAAGTTCTGTGAGATGGTAGGCAGAGACTTTGAACCGCTGCCATGGAAAGAAAGAACCATGAGTTTTGAACAGCTTTATGCTGCAGTTAAGGCAGAAACCGGTGATAAACTGGATGAAATGGTAAAAGCTTATGCGGAAGAGGTTTCAAAGGATCCAAGATATGATGTACGCGATCAGGCAATGAAGATCGTTGAGTATGTTCACTCACTGTGGTCAGATAAGGACCCTGTTCTTATCGTTTACCTGACTCCGCCTTACTATCCTCACATTTATGTTGAAGGATCAAGACCGGAAGAAAAAGCTCTTATCGATGCTGTAAACTATGCCGTTACAAGCACAAAATGCGATTACAGCCTGGTACAGAAGAAATTCCTTCCTTGCATTTCCGACCTGAGCTACGCTTCAGCACCAAGAGAAGCCGAAGCAATTTCAGCCTTAAAGCAGAACATGCCTGGATTTGGAATCATCTATGACCTTCCGATCGAAGAGATGCAGGAACTGGATTTACCGGTAGCAGATATCGGTTCATACGGTAAGGATGCTCATCAGTTTACTGAAAGAGTAGAAACCGTTTACACTTACGAAGTATTGCCTGAAATACTTTACAAGACAATGATCCACATCTTACAGAACTAATTAAGAGACCACCATAAATTTTAGGAGACTTGATGAGTAAAGACACTTTAAGAATCGACCTTTATGGCGATGTACGCATTATCTTTAATGATGAAGACATTACCCAGAAGTTTAGCAAAAAGTCCATAGGACTCATTGCCTATCTTTTGTGTACGCCTTCCCAGCAGGCCTCCAAAAATACTCTTAAAGATTTACTGTGGATAGATGCGGGAGAAAAAGCCGCATATAATCTTCGCTTCAACCTCTGGAATATAAAGAAAAATATTCCGGAGGTGGGCGGGGAAAATTTTATTATCACTTCCGGCAATCTCTGCCGCATAAACCTGCCGTACAAGCTGCGCTGTCACTGCTGCCCGCTCATAAACATCATTTCCCGGTACCCACTCATAAATCCTGGAACCGGAATATGCCAGATTGGCAATCCACACTTTATCTCCGGTCCGCTGCCGCCACTCATAGGCAATGGCACTGTCCATGCCACCTTTTCCCCGGTTTGGAAGCACTTCTGTCGTCAGTGTATTTAACGGATATTGCAGCTCAGTTCCAGCCAGTGAGTACGTACTTGTCAGAGCC
>OLSB01000039.1_pt1 | contig 137543 bp, 107 predicted proteins | sample 1672071 | NCBI WGS metagenome assembly OLSB01 (sample SAMEA3136642, study PRJEB25190) | human gut metagenome | biome: human gut; feature: human-associated habitat; material: faeces | place: Austria | collected 2013
CCTCATCTGCCGCAAGCGGCATCTTCCCCTCAAGCTCCGCAAGGGGAAGACAATGTCGAAACCTCTGCTGCATGTCGTTAATTGACAGCGGCAGTAGATGCAACATGCGGAACGGGCAAGCCCGTTCCCTACAAGCGGCTGCGGCCGCAGTGAAGAGGTAATAGTGAATAGGTATTATTCAACCCCTCGGCAGCAAAGCTGCCTGCTCCCCTTGCAGGTGAGCCAATGAGGTGCGGTGCAAAATTCAGCAGCGCACTGCCGGGTTGCGTAGCAGATACGGTTTCCTCCATTATTCCGAACCGGGCAACAGCAATAAATGTATCGGTATCAGCGTCAATTCGCCTCTAAAAAACAAAGGAGGTATCGACGGTGACGACGGCGAAGTGGCCGGGGAGCTTTTCCTCGACAGTGCGGCAGATGATATCGCGGAACTGCTCGGGCGTTTTGCCGCAGCCGGTGTCCATAACGACGTCGAAGATGAGGTTTGTGTGGCTCGGCCCCATGACCATGCGGAAATCGTGAATGCCGCGCAGCCCGTCAACGTCCTTGAGAGCTTCCTCGAGCGCGGCGCGCTCGGCGTTTACCTGCTCGTTGTCGGTCTCGACGGGGTCCATGTGGATCGTCGCGTCGCAGCCGAGCGTGCTTTTCAGCTCGCGCTCGATGGTGTCTATGCTGTCGTGCAACTCGAAGATATCTCCGCGGCCGTCCACCTCGGCGTGCAGAGAGATCATCATTCTACCCGGGCCGTAATCGTGAACAACGAGGTCGTGCATGCCGATGACGGCGTCCGAGCTCATGACTATATCCTCGATGCTTTTGACAAGCTCCGGATCGGGCGCCTGACCGAGCAGCGGCGAGAGTGTGTCCTTTGCAACGCCGTAGCCGGCAAAGAGGATAAACACCGCGACCGCCGCACCTGCCCAGCCGTCGATGTTGACCTTAAACAGCCAGCTTACGCCCATCGAGAGAAGCACGACCATCGTTGCGACGGAGTCGGACAGGCTGTCCGCACCCGTGGCGGCCATGGCCGAGGACGAGATCTTTTTGCCGACGCTGCAATTATACGCAAACATATACAGCTTGACGAGGATTGACGCAAGCAGTATCGCCGCCGGGAGCAGGCCGACCTCGACCGGCTCGGGGCTGAGTATCTTTTCAACCGAGCTTATCAGCAGCTCAACGCCCATGATGACGATCAGCGCCGCGACTGCGAGGCCGGAGATATATTCTATCCTGCCGTGGCCGAACGGGTGGTCGGGATCGGGCTTTTTGCCCGAAAGCCGGAAGCCCAGCAGCGATATCGCCGACGCGCCTGCGTCGGATAGGTTGTTGAACGCATCGGCGGTTATGGCTATCGAACCCGAGATCGCGCCGGCGGCATATTTTCCGGCAAACAGCAGCACGTTGAGGAATATCCCCAGCAGGCTGCACAGCGTTCCGTAAGACTTGCGCACCGAAGGATCCGTATACTCCGTCGGATTTTTTATGAACAGTTTTGATAACAGCTTAACCATTTTACGGCAGCACTTTCGCGCTCTCCTTATATTGTTTTGCACCTTGCGGCGCACATGAATTATATAACGCTTTTATCCCAAACACAAGGAAATTAATAAAAACTTGACAATAATCCCTTGATGTTTTTTTATCTGTGTAATAAAATATGTAGATACATCACCCGAGGGAGAATCAGATGCACAAATTAGCCAAATTTATCATAGACAGCAGAAAAATAATACTTATTCTTTTCATTGCGGCCGCATGCATGTCGGCGTACACGATGCGCCTTACGACGGTTCAGAACGATCTTAATCAGTTTCTTCCCGCCGAAACGGAGACGCGGCGCGGCCTGAAGGCGATGGACGGCGAGTTTATCACCTACGCGACGGCCGACCTTATGATCGAACACATTTCGTATGACGACGCGCTGGCGCTGTCGCAGGATATAGCGAATATCGACGGCGTGCGTCAGGCAAGCTTCGATGATACACAGGAACACTATAAGTCCGGAACGGCTCTTATCTCCGTGAGCTTTGCCGGAAAATCGAGCGACGAGATATGCACACAGGCTCTTGACGAGATAAAATCGCTCGTCGGCGGAAAGTTCGACCGGGATAACGTAAAGCTCTACACCGAGGTCGGCACGGATTTCAGCAGCACTCTGCTGGGCGAGATGCTCATAATAGGCGCACTGAGCGTAGTTACGGTCATAATCCTGCTGCTTCTTACCTCGCGCAGCTATGCCGAAGTGCCTGTGCTGCTGATAACCTTTGCAATGGCCGCTGCCATCCAGCAGGGAACGAACTTTTTGTTCTCGGAGATATCATATGTCGCAAACTCCGTAACGCTCATTTTGCAGCTTGCTTTGGCGATCGACTATGCCATCATCCTGTGCAACCGTTTTTCCGAGGAGCAGCGGTATTTTGAGCCGTATGACGCGGCGGTGGAGGCACTGTCGAAGGCTATACCCGAGATAGCCTCGTCCTCGCTGACGACCATCGGCGGCCTTGTCGCGATGACGTTCATGCAGTTCGGCCTCGGCGGCGACCTCGGCAAGGTACTGATAAAATCCATACTTATCTCAATGCTGACGGTGTTCCTGCTCATGCCGGGACTGCTGCTCATGTTCAGCCGCGCGATAGAAAAAACAAAGCACCGCAGCTTCATGTCGAACATAAACGCCATCGGGCGCTTTGCGTGGAAAACGCACAAGATCGTGCCGCCGGTGTTCATCTGTATCGCAGCGGCTGCGTTCTTCTTCTCGAGCATGTGCCCGTTTTCGTATAACTACAGCGACGATTACCCCCTGCGCCTGAACGATTCGCAAAAGGCGCATCAGGAGATCATAAACACATTCGGGAACAATAACATGATGGCGCTCGTCGTGCCGACGGGCGACTATGAGACTCAGGCGAAGATGCTCGACGAGATATCGGAGCTTGACCACGTCACCTCAGTTCTCGGCATTGCCTCCGTTGAGGTCATGGACGGTTACCGCCTCGGCGATAAGCTCACCATCGGCGAATTTTCCGAGCTTGCCGGACTTGACGACACAAGTGCGAGCGCGCTTTTCGTCTACTACGCCGCGCGCCACGCCGACTACGACCAGGTGCAGAGCAACATGCGCGAATATAAAATTCCGCTTATAGACCTGTTTCTATTCCTGTATGACGTTGCCGAGGACGGCACGATCGAGCTTGAGCAGGACAAGCTTGATATGATCGAAAGCCTGTATGCTCAGCTTTCCGACGCCAAGGCACAGCTTCAGGGTCAGCACTACAGCCGCATGCTCGTTTATTCCGACCTGCCCACGCAGTCGGACGAAAGCTACGCGCTCATCTCGCAGATCCACGGCGTTGCCGACAGCTACTACGGCGACGATGTTTACGTCACCGGCAACGCTACCGCCGCGCGCGACCTGAAGGATTCGTTCTCGACGGATAACATTCTGGTCAGCGTGCTGTCGGCAGTGTTCGTCGTGCTGGTCATCATGTTCGTGTTCCGCTCGGCAGGACTTTCGGTGCTGCTGATCGCGGTCATTCAGGGCAGCATCTGGCTCAACTTCTCGATATCGTATTTCACGCAGAACTCCATCTTTTTTGTCGGATATCTAATCGTAAGTGCGATACAGATGGGTGCAAATATCGACTATGCCATCGTCGTTTCAAACCGCTATCTTGAGCTGAGGCAGCGCAATGTTTCGCGCCGCAAGTCGATACGCCTTGCGCTCAACGGCGCTCTGCCCACGCTTGTTACAAGCGGCAGCATACTTGTCATCGCCGGACTTCTCATCGGCTTTATAAGCACCGAGAGCATAATTTCCGTCATCGGACTTGTGCTCGGCCGCGGAACGATAATATCTCTGCTGCTGGTGCTGTTCGTTCTGCCGCAGATGCTCGTCTGGGGCGACAGATTTATCTCGCGCACGACCGTCAAGGGCAGAAGGCTTCGCCTGCATCCGCTTTTTGACGAGGACTTCGAGCAGATAGCGCTCAGAGACAGGGCGCGCAAGGGAAAGTAATTCCGCAGGAAGCACTGGGGGGAATGTGTTTCCGCAGGAGAAAGGAAGATATAATGAAAAGAACACTGTTAATGATCATGAGCATCCTGCTCGCCGCAAGCTCGGTATTCGGTATCATTGCGGCAGGACGCGGCTCGGACGAGCTGTCGGACATCATGCGCTTCAAGCGTGGGCAAAAGGCAGACATCATCGAACTCATTGATGATTTTGATGCACGTTTGGCTAAATTTCGCAAGGCTGAGGAAAACCGCACCGAGGACGAAAAGGACTACACAGAGTCGGTCGTGACCGATCAGAAGGGCAATGAGCAGCTCAGTCAGGGCACGCAGGAATATAACGCCGGCGCTGCGAAGCTCGCAGCCGGTCAGGCGGAATACGACGCTGCCGAGAAGCAGTATAACGAAAAGCTCGCCGAGTATCAGGCGGCAGAAAAGCGCCTGAGCGAGGGCGAGGCACAGCTTGCCGACGCGAAGGCTCAGCGCGACGCGGCGCAGGCCAAGCTCGATGCCGCAACGCCGGCATACCAGCAGGCGCAGCAGCTTTTTGCCTTTATCGACAAGCACCCGGCGCTCCAGATAGCCGAAAGCATCCTGCGCAACTTCGGCTTCACCTCGCTTGAGGAGGCGAGAGCCGCAATGAAGGAATATGAGGACGGTCAGGCGCAGCTTGCCGAGGCAAACGCCCAGATATCCGCCGCCGAGCAGGAGATAAACGACGGCAAAGCGCAGCTTGCCGCTGCAAAGACCCAGCTGGATAACGGCAAAACTCAGCTCGATGCGGCAAAGGCGCAGCTCGATAACGGCAGAGCGCAGCTCGCCGTGGCCAAAAATCAGCTCAGCGCCGGTCAGCAGCAACTCAACGAAAATGCCGACAGAGTTGATGAAGTACGGGAAACTCTAAAACAAATAGACAATGATGAAGAAGCAGTAAAGTTCGGTGTTGAAGAACTCATGAAATATGATGGTATCGCTGATCTTGTTACAGATACAAGTGATTATGAATCCGTCAGCCAAGCTGCACGCGATTTTATTGACTCCGACGCAGACAAGCTCAACAGCGAGCTTGACGTTCGCCAGAACCTGTATAACCTTCTGCGCATTATAAGCATCGTCGGCGTTCTCGCCGGAGTTATCGGCGTTCTCGCCTCGCTCAAGCCCAACCGCACGCGCATCTATGCGGCGACCGGCGCCGTCGGCATTGCCGCTGTCGCATCGCTTGCGCTGAATATCTACGGCCTGTCAAACGATTACCGCAGCTTTGCCTATGCGCTCGAGGACGGCTCGGGCAACGGGCAGACGCAGCTTATAGCAATGCTCGTTTTGCTTGCCGTTTCGGTCATAGCTGCAATAGTCGCCGTCGTCTGCGGCAGAGCGTACACCGATGCCGTAAACGGCAGGGAACGTGAAAAATATGTCCGCCCGTCGGAGGCCGTTGCCGCTCAGCCCGAGCTTGATGCAGTCGAAGAGGACGACGATGACGATGAGCCGGCTCCCAAGCCGCGCCGCAGGGACAACAAGAGTAAAAAGCACCGCACCGAAAAGCTTGAATACACGCCCGAGCCGGACAGCATCGACGAGCTTACCGAGCAGACGCGCCGCCTGAACGAGGAGGCCGAAAAGCTCGAAGCAGAGGCTCGCAAAAACGATTACGAAAAGGCGCGCCGGGAATACGAGGAGGCTCGCCGCAGATTTGAGGAAGCTCGCCGCCGCTCGGAAGAGAATAAGTGACAAACGGTATTACGCCATCCGGGTTCTCCGGATGGCGTTTTGAACAGGAGAACAGAAATGGACAGAGACACTCTGCGGCAGTATATCCTTGAAAACTATGCCGCCGTAAACGATTTCCCTTGGATATCGAATCCGACCTACGAGGTCTTTCGCCACGAAAGCAGTAAAAAGTGGTTCGGCCTCGTCATGGAGCTGCCGCGCCACAGGCTGGGCGAGCCCGGTGATGACATGGTCACGGTCACAAACCTCAAGTGTGACCCGCTGCTTTCCGGCTCACTGCGCGCCGAGCCGGGCTTTTTCCCGGCCTATCACATGAGCAAGGAGCACTGGATAAGCGTTGAGCTTGCCGCAGTCGATGATGATAAGCTGCGCTTTCTCATCGACATGAGCTGGGAGCTTACAAGCTGACGAGAGTCGAACCCATACCGTTACATAGCACTGGATTTTTTGCCGGTGATGATATATAATCATTTGTATCACTTGCCGCACGGCGGCAGATCGGAGTAAATTTGTATGAACAAGCACAGAATTAACATATTCATCGCCCTTGTGCTGGTGCTCATCATCATCGCCGCGGTCTCCATGTGGCTTACAAGCCGCGACATAAAGGACACCGTACCGACCGAGAGCGCGCAGCCGACCCCGGCTCTCACACCGAGCGTCATTTCGACCCCGACCCCGGCCCCGACCGAAAGCGCACAGCCGACCGCCGAGCCGAGCAGCTCACCCTCGCCGAGCGCGCAGCCCGGCCAGACCGCCGCACCGCAGCCGACGCAGAGCGCCGTCATAAACCGCACGATAAATCAGACCGGCAGCTTCGAGAGCAACACCGGCACCAAAATGATAATGTACGCAAACTGGACGGCCACATCGCAAAACAGCGAGACCGTCACGATAAAGCTCGACGTTATCCTGAGCACCTACACGCTGTCCGTCGGCCCCCATAACGGCGTTATCACCGTCGCCGGCGTTGACTACAGCTTCACAAGCCCCGGCATAAGCTACAAGAGCGAAAAGGTCAGAAACAATGCCGTTTTGACAAGCCGCAGCATAGAGGTCACCGTTCCGGCAGGTCAGGCGACGGCGATCCCCGTTTCCGTCAAGTGGGATTTCTACGGGACCTACGGCGGTGTGGAGATAAGCCGGGTCTCTGCCGGCGGCACGATTAACATTCAGGGATGAAGGTGATATCATGAGATCCACTCTCCGCAGAACATGGGCAGAGGTCTCGCTCGACGCGATAGAGCATAACTACAAAGCTCTGCGCGCGCGCATCGGCGAAAATGTCAAATTTCTCGGCGTAGTCAAGGCCGACGCTTACGGTCACGGCGCTGTTCACGTTGCGCGTACGCTTCAGGAGCTCGGCGCGGACTATCTGGCCGTTTCAAGCCTCGACGAGGCGATGGAGCTGCGTGCAAACGGCATCGTCATGTCCATCCTCATCCTCGGCCACACGCCCACCGAGCAGGTGCCGAACCTTATAGCCAACAACATCACCCAGACCGTCACCTGCCTTGCCAAGGCGCATGAATACAACGCCGCCGCGGCCGAGTTCGGCGCAAAGCTGCGCGTTCATATCAAGGTGGACACCGGCATGTCGCGCCTCGGCGTTCTGTGCGCCGGGCGGCATTTTGAAACGGGCGTTTCCGGCATCGTTGACTGCTGCGGCATGCCCAACCTCGAGGTTGAGGGCATGTTCACGCACTTTGCCGTTGCCGATGAAGCGGACGAGGCCGACGTTGACTACACCAAAAAGCAGTTTGAGCTTTTCAAAAGCACCGTCGCCGCCGTCGAGGAGCGCATCGGCCGACGCATACCGCTGCGCCACTGCGCCAACACCGGCGCCGTCGCGCTGTATCCGGAAACGTACATGGATATGGTGCGCCCAGGGCTGCTGCTGTACGGCTGCGGCGAGTTTGCCGAAAGGCTCGGCCTGCGCCCGGCAATGGCGCTCAAGGCCATGATAAACACGATAAAGATCTATGACGAGGGCACGGACATAAGCTACGGCCGCCTGTTTACGACAAGCGCGCCGACGCGCATCGGCGTCATCCCCTACGGCTACGCCGACGGGTTCTTCCGCTGCCTGTCGAACCGGTGCAGCATCATGACCGCCGACGGCCCAGCGCCCCAGCGCGGAAGGATATGCATGGATATGAGCATGATCGACCTCAGCGAGCTGCCCAATGTCGGCGTCGGCGACGAGGTCGAGATCTTCGGCCCGGATAACCCGGTCGAAACGCTCGCGCAGCTTGCCGGAACCATTCCGTATGAGCTGACCTGCGCCGTCAGCAAGCGCGTTCCGCGCGTTTACTTCAAAAACGGCCGCGAGATCGACCGCGAGCTGATGATGCGATTTTGAACATGAAAAAAGCGCCCTCATCCGAGGGCACTTTTTTCAATAGATATCAGTGCTTATCAAACTTGAGTTTGGGCTTATAGAACTCGAAAATGACGGTGTCGTTGCCCTTTTCGTTGGCCCATTCGTGGCTGGTCCAGCAGACCTTCATCGCGCCGAGTGCTTCGCACAGCTTCACGGGGAACGGCTTGGGCGCGATCTTATACGCGATAAACTGCGGCCGCGCGAGGAAGTTGAGCAAGACGTTGCCGAGGATGAAGCCGGTCACTGCGTTTACCTCGCCGTTATAGTCCTTCGGTGGATTTGCCAACTGGCCGCGCACGACCTCGGGCGCGTTGATTTTAAACCAACGCACGATAAAGGGGTTGAAGCTTTCGATGCAATAGTCGCCGGTGTAGCGGCGCAGCAGAGCATAGGTCTTTTCGCACAGCTCCTTGTTGTTTTTGCCGTTTTTCAGCTCGACGATGAGCGCGCCGCGGCCTCTGACGGTTTTGAGAACGTCGGAAAACAGCGGTATCGTCTCGTCGGTTCCGCAAAGGCTGAGCTGCTGAAGCTCGGCAAGGGTCTTGGAATCGACGCGCGCGTCAACTCCGCAGACGCGGTTGAGCGTATCGTCGTGGAACACGACGACCTGTCCGTCCTTCGACAGCTGAACGTCGAGCTCGATGCCGTAGCCGTAGGACGCGGCGCGCTCGAATGCAGCCAGTGAGTTCTCCGGCACGGATTTATCACGTTTATGCAGCCCACGGTGGGCAAAATTGCGGTTTTGGAAAGGCGATCTCTGCTTCTTGCGGATCTTGCCGGGAGCAACGAGGTATATAAATCCGCCGACAGCGGCAGCTCCGGCAAATGCGGCAAGCTTTGCGGCGTTTACCTGTTTTTTCATTATAACACCTCCGGTGAACATTTCTATATCCACATTTTACACCCCTGCACCATCCCGGTCAAGGATTTTTAGAGGCGAATTGGGGCAGCTACGGATACGCATATTGCGGTCGCCCGGTTCGGAACATTGGAGGAAACCATAGCTGCCGCGCCATACATTAGTGCGCTGCTGAATTTTGCGGTTGCCCGGCTCGGAACAATGGTGGAAACCATGTTTGCCTCGCAACCCAGTAGTGCGGCGCTGAGTTTTGCGCCGCGCCCCATTGGCTCACCTGTCAAGGGGAACAGGGCAGCTTTGCTGCCGAGGGGGTGAAGTATAGCGCACACCACACCTATTAACTCTCCGCTGCGGCCAGCGGTCGCTTGTAGGGAATGGGCTTGCCCGTTCCGCTTGTTGCGACTTTGCCTGTACCAAAAAAGGATCGTAGGGGCGAGCATTGCTCGCCCCTACGATCCTTTTTTGTATATCAGGTGAAGCTGGAGATCATGCTGATGGGCCAGGTCAGGATATCGCCGACGAGGCGAACCTTGCTCTGTACGAACAGACGGGTGTCTTCATCGGTGACCTTGTCCTTGATCTTCTGGACTACGTCCTTGGGGTTGATCTCAAGAAGCTTGCCTGCAACGCCGAGGATCTTGCCTGCGTCGAGGTACTTAACGGTCTCAACGAGGTTATCCTTTGCAGCCTCGTAGTCAAAGTTGGCGATTGCCTTAATGCACATGTTGTTTTCCTCCCATATTAATCTTTGTTGTTCAGATGCAGTTACTATACCACATTAAGCTACATTTTGTAAACCGTATTCCATCATACAGCATAAAATATTTTAGCACAAAGTGTACGATATGTCAAAAAGAAAAAACTGCAAGCCTATTTTTTGTGCATAAATGCGCAAACGAGCGCGCGCAGGCCGCCTTTCTCGCGATTTGCCGCGCGCAGCAGCGACTTTACCTGAACCTCGGTGACGGCACCCGTAAAGCGCGCAAGGCCACGATACGGCAGGTTCATGGCAAATTCAGTGTTGTTTGCGCCCTCCGCGTTCCCGGTCAGGCGGAAGAAGCCGCAGACAAGGCGCAGTGCGCGATACAGCAGCCGTCCGAGTCCGGGGCGGAACTGCCCCTGAACGAGCGCGGAATTAAACTCCAGCGGCGCATCTCTGTCCCACATATGCGGCGGTATCTCGCGGCCGAGCAGTGCAGCAAAGCTCTCATCCGGCACCAAAAGAACATCGGCGCGGCGGTATGGCGCAAAAACAGGGTCGGTGTACGGGTCAGGCGCACCGTCGCCCGGCTTTTCGACGGCGCCGCGCAGGCGGATATCGCGCGATGACGCGCCGACGAGGATTTCATATCGCCCGCCGGCAGTCGCCCAGCGGTTTTCGGCAATGTTCCAGTACTGATACGCGCGCTCGGGGAGCCGGACAAAAACGCGCTTTGTCTCGCCGGGCGATAGCTCGACGCGCGCAAAGCCGCGCAGCTCCTTTTCGGGGCAGAACACGCCGCCCTTCGGCGCGGCGACATAGACCTGCGCTATCTCCGCGCCCGGCACGCTGCCGGTGTTTTTTATCGTGAAGCTCACGCCGTCGGGAGCAAGCTCAAGGCCGGTGTACTCAAAGCTCGTGTAGCTCAGACCAAAGCCGAACGGATACTTGACCGCCTTGCTTGCCGTGTCGTAATAGCGATAGCCGACGAAAATACCCTCGCGGTATTCGCTCGTGCGCTCCGTTCCGGGGTAGCGGATATAACACGGCGTGTCGGACAGTCTGCGCGGCATGGTCTCGGCAAGCTTACCGGAGGGACACGCCTTGCCGGAAACAAGGCGCGCGATCGCCTTCGCTCCGGCCTGACCGCCCAGATACCCGTGCAGCAGCGCCTTGGCGCGGCAGTCCCAGTCCACTTCGACCGGGCTTCCGCAGGACAGGATGACTACGACGTTGGGGTTAACTTCGCTCACCTCGCGCAGAAGCCGTATCTGGTTTTCGGCGATGCGCATATGCTGCCTGTCAACGCCCTCGGCCTCGCTGCCCTCGTCGAGCCCCAGCCACATAAGCACCGCGTCCGCACGTCCGGCAAGCTTGCAGGCCTGCTCACGCAGCCTGCGGCTCTCGCCGCCGCTTCGCCTGAAGCCTGGCGCAAAGCCTATGACGTTCACGCCCTCTGCGCGCAGCGCGTCAAGGCCGCATTCGAGCTTGGTCGGCTCGATGTGCGAGCTGCCTGCGCCCTGATAGCGCGGCGTTTTCGCAAAATCGCCGATTACGGCGACGCGCGCACCGGGCTTGAGCGGCAGTATGCCGTCCTCGTTTTTCAGCAGCACCGCGCACTCCTCTGCAAAGCGTGCGGCAAATTCATGATGCTCGGCCAAATCGCAGTCGGGCGCGCTCCCGAACGCGCTCTCGGCATCGGAAACAAGACGCAGCAAGCGCGCAACGCGCTCGTCAAGAAGCTCACGCTTAACTGTGCCGCTCTGCACGGCGTCGAGTATCTGCCGGTCGGTCTCACCGCCGGTGCCGGGCATTTCAAGGCTGTTGCCGGCGATCAGGCCGCGAACTCTGTCGTTATCGCCGCCCCAGTCGGTGACGATGAGGCCGTCGTAGCCCCACTCGCGCGTGAGGATATCCTGCAAAAGGTGCTTATTTTCGTTGGTGTACTGCCCGTTTAGCATGTTGTACGAGGTCATAAGGCACTTTGCGCGCCCCTCCTTGACCGCGATCTCGAACGCCGGCAGGTAAATTTCGCGCAGGGTGCGCTCATCCATGACCGAGTCGCTGGTCATGCGCAGCGTCTCCTGCGAGTTTGCCGCGAAGTGCTTGACGCAGGCGGCGATGCCGTTTGACTGCACGCCGCGTATCAGCGCCGCGGCGCATTTTCCGGCCAGCAGCGGATCCTCGGAGTAGTATTCAAAATTGCGGCCGCACAGCGGACTGCGCTTGATGTTGACGCCCGGGCCGAGGATCACGCCGACGCGCTGTGCGCGCGTTTCCGCGCCGAGACGGCGGCCCATCTGTTCGATCATAGCCTCGTCCCAGCTGTTTGCCGCCGCGGACGCAGTCGGGAAGCATGTTGCCGGGTATGCCGCGTTCAGGCCGAGGTGATCGTTCTTGCCGATCTGCTTGCGCAGACCGTGCGGCCCGTCGGTCAGCATCATTTGGGGAATGCCGAGGCGCGCAACGCCCTTCGTGTGCCAGAAGTCTGCGCCCGAGCACAGCGAGGCCTTCTCCTCGTCCGTCATTTTCGATATCAGTTCTGTATAGTCCACCATTCTTCTCCTTTTTTAGTGGTGAATTGGGGCACCTACCAATACATCTATCTCTGGTAGCCCGGCAGCGCAGACTACGTCTGCGAAGTAATAAGTAAAAAGTAAAAGTGAAAAAGTGCGGTATTCGCCCATAGAGTTAATAGCTGATAGTTAATAGGCTTGATTTGCGCTTTAATTCAACCCCTCGGCAGCAAAGCTGCCTGCTCCCCTTGACAGGGGAGCCAATGGAGCGCGATGCAAAAATCAGCACCGCACTACTGGGTTGCGCGGCACGCATGGTTTCCTCCATTGTCCCGAACCGGGCAACCGCAAAACTCAGCACCGTACTAACGTATGGCGGCAGTTTCCCGGTTTCGTCGGTAACTTCGACACCGGGCACCGGCAATATGCGTATCCGTAACTGCGGTAATTCGCCTCTAAAACTACATTTCTTCGACGGCGAAGACGTTGGGGAGGGCGGTGATAGCCGGGACAAGCTCGGTGCCGCCGAGCTTCGGCGTTGTCTGAACCGACAGCAGCGCGTAGTAGCGGTGCTCCTCGTCCTCGCCCTGGGTACGGCTGACCTCGAGGTTCGAGACCTTGAGCGAGCGCTCGCTCATCATCTCGAGCACAGTCTGGATGGTGTCGGGCTTCGTATATTCGATGTACAGCGTGCATAGCCTGCTGCTTTTGGCGAACTTAAACTCGAACTTTATGAGCACTATCTCGGCAAAGAGTATGACCGCGGTCGCGAAGATCGCGCACTCGACGAAGCCTGCGCCGCAGGCAAGGCCGACGATGGCCGAGGCCCACAGTCCGGCGGCGGTGGTAAGACCCTTGACCTGGCGGCGGCCGGTGACGATGATCGTGCCAGCGCCGATGAAGCCGATACCGGCGATGACCTGCGCGCCGAGCCTGCCGATGTCGGTGTAAAGCCCGAGGCCGAGCAGCAGGTACTGGCTGGTCAGCGTTGTTATCGCAGCACCCAGACAGATAAGAATGTGCGTGCGGAAGCCTGCCGGGCGGCGCTTTATCTCGCGCTCGGCTCCGATGACCGCGCCGCATATGAACGCAAGCAGCAGGCGCAGCGCCATGGCCAGCGTTGTGGATTCCCTTATAAAATCAAAGCATGAAAGCATGGCTGCACCTCCTTACTGGCTTTCTTCGATCGAAACCGTGCCGCCGAGCGCCGCAAGCTGCGCGAGAAGCTCGGTATGGTTCAGACCCTTTGGCAGATACACGCTCAGGTGCACGCCGAGCTGCGCGCGCCTGTCCTCCGGCTGCTTGCTCAGGTCGATGTCGAACACTGTGACGCCCTGCTCGCGCAGCGTGCTCAGTATGCCGCCGAGGCACTCCATGCCGTCAAGCTCGGCGAGGATGTTCATGTACCGCGAGCGCTGTATCAGCCGGTTTTCCAGCGCCGGGAACGCATACATGCACACGAGGATCAGTGCGACCGATACGAGCACGCACTCGTAGTAGCCTGCGCCGATCGCGAGGCCGAGGCACGCCGACGCCCACAGTCCGGCGGCGGTGGTCAGGCCTTTGACGCGCTTGCGCCCGGTCAGGATGATCGAGCCTGCACCGAGGAAGCCCACGCCGTTTATGACCTGCGCGCCGAAGCGCGAAACGTCGTGCGTTGCGCCGACGGACTGCGCGGCCGCTGCCCACTGCGTTGACAGCATCAGGTCGATATACTGGCTGAGCATTATGGTCATCGACGAGCCGATGGCCACGAGCATATATGTTCTGAATCCGGCCGGTGAGCTGCGCCGCTCGCGCTCAAGCCCGAGCAGGCCGCCCACTACGACCGCCAGCAGTATTCTGACTGCCACAGACAAAAAACTCATTTTTTTAGTAGCGCTTTGGCGCTTCTCCTATACGTTTATTGCGGTTGCCCGGTTCGAAACGTTGGCGGAAACAGTGGCGTTTCGCATCCCGGGGGAATGTTCTATATTAGTGCAAAAGCTATGCACCGATCCCTGCGAGTGCGGCATTAAATTTAGCGCCGCTTTCCTCGCATCCTGCGGCCTCGGCGGACGAGGAGCAGGATGAACACCAGCAGCAAAAACACCGCGATCGAGCAGACGATGACCGTTGCGAGTTTTTGCTCGCGGCTCAGCTCCTGAGGCCGAACGGCTTGCGGCTCCGGCTCTTCAAACTGTGCCTCACCATGAGAAACGAGCGTCACGGTTCCGTAGACAGTGCTGTCGTTGGGGTCTGAAAACGTGACCGCGCCAAGCTCCGTGCCCTCTGCCGGAACATCAGTCAGCGTCTCCGCATAGAGCGTGACCTCGCTTTTGAGCTTTGCTGCGTCCAGCGCCTTTTCCGCAAGCGCGTTTATCTCCTGCGAACACACGAGCGTTATCTCGCCGCGCCGACCGTCCTTTTCAATCGGCTGCACCGCGGCAGGGTAGCCGCGCTCAACGATGCTGCGGTAAGAATAGTTTTCAAAGCACCAGTCGAGCAGCGTCACCGTGTCGGCAAAGCTGTCAAACTCCTTGTTTGCCGTGTCGCCGTCCGCGCCGAGGACGACGGCAATGACGTTCACGCCGTCGCGCTGCACGGCGCTGACAAGGCAATAGCCGGCCTTTTCGGTGTAGCCGGTTTTGACGCCTACTGCGCCGGGGTAAACGTACTTGTCCGAATACGGCGAGTCGGGCGTTATGAGTGCGTTCGAGCTTTCCAGAACGCGCGCCGGCGAGTCGTTGGTCGCGCTCGTCGTGTATTCGCGGCAGCCGACAAGCTGCGCGAAAAGCTGATGGCGCATGCCCTCGCAGGCGATGATGAAAATATCCCTCGCGGTGGTGTAGTGATTATCGTCCGGCATGCCGTGGGTGTTTGCAAAATGCGTGCCGGAGCAGCCAAGCTCCGCTGCGCGCGTGTTCATGCGCTCTACAAAGGCGCTTATCGAGCCGGAAATGTGCTCGGCGATGATGTTGCACGCCTCGTTTGCCGAGGCAAGCGCCGCGCAGTAGAGAAGGTCGCGCAGGCTCATCGTTTCGCCGCGGTCGATATACGCGGTCGAGCTGTCATGCTCGAGGCCGGTTTTGCACGCTGCCGAGGCCGTAACCATGTCGTCGGTCGAAGCCGTTCCGGCCTCGATCGCTTCGACGGCCAGCAGCAGAGTCATTATCTTCGTAAGGCTTGCCGGCTCGCGGCGCGAGTATGCGTCGATATTAAAAAGTATCCTGCCGCTGCCCATATCGCCGAGCAGCGCGCACTGTGCGCTTTTGAGCTTCGGCGCACCGTCATCCTCGGCGAGGGCGCAGGGAAGCGCCATGCCCAGCACAAGGCTCAGACATAGGGCGAGTGCCGTTATACGCAGTTTCATCATTATCTATTCCCCACAGCTTCCGTTTATACCATATATTATAGATATATTTTACTGCCAGCGCAAGCGGCAATCGATGTTGTTTTATACGTTTGCAAATTTGCAAAGCTGTGTTATAATAAAGTTTCAGACAAGAATATTAATGTAGGAGGTAATAACCTTGACTAAAATAGACATTTTCTCCGGATTTCTCGGAGCAGGAAAAACCACGCTCATCCGCAAGCTCATCGCGGAGGGCTACAAGGGCGAAAAGATCGTCCTTATCGAAAACGAGTTCGGCGAGATCGCCGTTGACGGCGGCTTCCTGCGCGATGCCGGCGTTGAGATAACCGAGATGAATTCCGGCTGCATCTGCTGCACCCTCGTCGGCGACTTCACCGCGGCTCTGCAGAAGGTCATCGACAAGTACAATCCCGACCGCATCCTCATCGAGCCGTCTGGCGTAGGCAAGCTCTCCGACGTTGCAAAGGCCGTTGCGAGCGTGCCCGGCTGCGAGATCGGCGCAAAGGTCACTGTCGTTGATGCCGGCCGCTGCCGCATGTATATCCGCAACTTCGGCGAATTTTTCAACGATCAGGTGCACAATGCCGACGTTATCGTTCTCAGCCGCACCGACTCCGCCGCCGACGGCAAGGTCGTCACCGCGACCGCTATGCTCAGCCAGCTCAACCCCAATGCTACTGTCATCACCACTCCGTGGTCGGAGCTTGACGGCAAGCAGATAGTTGACGTTATGGAGCACATCGACTCCCTTTCCACCACCATGCAGGAGATGGAGCACCACGACCACAACGAGCATCACCACGATCACGACCATGACCACGATCACGACCATGACCATCACCACGATCACGAGCACGAGCACGGCGAAAGCTGCTCCTGCGGCTGCGGACATGACCATCATCACCACGACGCAGACGAGGTGTTCACCTCCTGGGGTGTGGAGACTCCGAAGAAGTTCACCGAGGAGGAGGTCAGAAAGGCGCTGGGCGAGTTTGACGAGGATGCAAGCTACGGCACGATCCTGCGTGCCAAGGGCTTTGTAGATTCGACCGACGGACAGTGGATCTATTTCGACTACGTTCCCGGTGAGGCGGACATCCGCCGCGGCGGCGCTGCCGTCACCGGCCGTGTGTGCGTCATCGGCTCGAAGATAAACGAGCAGGGTATCAAGGAGTTGTTCGGTATTGAGTAAGGTTAAAGAAGTTCCCGTTTTTCTGTTCACGGGATTTCTCGAGAGCGGAAAAACCAAGTTCATTCAGGAAACGCTTGAGGACAAGCGCTTCAACAGCGGCGAGAGAACGCTGCTGATCGTCTGCGAGGAGGGCGAGGAGGAGTACGCGCCCGATAAGTTCTCCGCGCCGAACGTTTTCATGGTCAATGTCGAGGAGCAGGCCGAGCTTACGCGCGCCAATCTGCGCAAGTGGCTCGACGAGCACGACTGCGAGAGATGCGTCATCGAGTACAACGGCATGTGGATGCTCGACGATCTGTATCAGGCGCTGCCCGAGATGTGGATGGTGTATCAGGAGTTTTTCTTCGCCGATGCGCGCAGCATTCTCAGCTACAACGCCAACATGCGCAACCTCGTTTACGATAAGCTCAAAAGCGCGGAGCTGACGGTTTTCAACCGCTATGACGACTCCATCGACAAGATGGAGCTGCACAAGCTCGTGCGCGCCGCCTCGCGCCGCAGCGACATCGCCTATGAGTACGCCGACGGCACCGTCAAGTACGACGAGATCGAAGATCCTCTGCCGTTTGACCTTGACGCGCCCATCGTCGAGATCGGCGACGACGACTATGCCCTGTGGTATCGCGATATGTCCGAGGAGCCGAAAAAGTACGAAAACAAGGTCGTTCGCTTCAAATGCCGCTATTTAAAGCGCAAAAAGGTTCCGGCAGGCAACTTCATCGTCGGCCGCCACGTCATGACCTGCTGCGCCGAAGATATCCAATTTGCGGGCCTTATCTGCCAGTGGGAGGATTCCGACAGCATCGTCGGCGACTCCTGGCATGTGCTCACAGCGCGCATTAACTTCAAGTTCAGCCGCGCTTACGGCAAAAAAGGCCCCGTGCTCACCTTCATCGAGGACTCGCCCTGCGAAGTCCCCGAGCAGCCCGTCGCCACATTCTATTAGAGGCGCATTGACGCACCTACGAATACATTTATCTCTGGTAGCCCGGTTCGAGGGCGCGGAGGAAACCGCACTTGCGTTACGCGAGGCAACCACGGTTTCCTCCACATCCTCGATACCGAGTGCTCTCCCAAAAAAATCCACTGCCGCACTAATGTAGTGCGGCAGTTTTACGGTTTTGCAGGCAGTCTCGATACCGGGCTACCGCAATATGCGTATTGGTAGGTGCGTCAATTCGCCTCTAAAAAGAAGTCTTTGTCGATTATGGCCTGAAGGGCTTGCTGGACGGCGGTTTCAAAACCGAGCTCCTTGAGCTTGCAGACGCCCTCGACGGTGGTTCCGCCGGGCGAGCATACGCGATTCATGAGCGCGATGGGGTGCTCATCGCTGTCCATAGCCAAAGCGCTGCTGCCCATGACGGTAGCCGTTGCGATCTCCTCGGCCATGGGGCGCGAAAATCCCGCGCGCACTCCGGCCTCGGCCAGCGCGTCAATGTAAAGCAGCACAAACGCGCCCGAGGCTCCGCCCAGCGCGCCGAACGCCGGGAACATTTTTTCCTCAATGTGATATATCTTGCCGACGGACGCGAAAATGCCGTCGGCGATCTTTATATCGTCGGCCGTTGCGCCCTTGCCGCCGCAGATCGCGGTGACCGAGGCCTTGACCTTTGCGTTTATGTTCGGCATGCACCTTACGACGGGCACACCCTTGGCAAGGCGCTCCTCATACCAGCCGGTGCTCTTGCCGGCGGCGATGCTGATAACGGTCTTGTCCTTGGTGACGCCCTTGACTATCTCCGGCATGACCTCGGGCAGCACCTGCGGCTTGACCGCGAGGATGATCACGTCGGCCTTTTCCGCGACCTCGGCCGCCGATACGCAGGGGATCAGCCCGTGCTTTTCCTTCAGCGCAAGCGTCTTGCCCTGGCTGCGGTTGAAGCCGTAGAGATAGTCGTTTTTGAACTTGCCGCAGGCGGCCATGCCTGCAATGATGGCTCCGGCCATGTTGCCGAGCCCGATGAAGCCGTATTTCATAGCGCACACTCCTTAGTTTTTTGGTATTTGCATTCATTTTACCATCTTGCGGCCGTTTTCGCAATCGCCGCGGCTATACAATAATTATAAAATGGTATTGCAAAATATTATGTAACCTGATATAATAAATGACACCGTTTTGTAACCACAAATCTACTGCCCCGGAGGTTTGCCTATATGAAAAAAATTCGCAGAGTGTTGGCGCTGGTGCTTGTTGTAAGCAGCCTGCTCGCCGTCGCGTCTGTCGGTGCGCTGGCCGATGCGATCCCCGGCCAGAGACTCGCCGTTTTTGACGATATCGGCCAGATGAACAGCAGCACCTTCACCGATGTAAGCTCAAAAACATGGTGCTATTCCGGCGTCAAGACCGCCTATAACAAGGGCATCATGCTCGGCTATACGGACAAGACCTTCCGCCCGAACAACAACGTCAGCTGGGCCGAGGCCATAACGATAGCCGCGCGCATTCACGCCGCGTATAACGACAATCTCATTGCCGAGCCGAGCCAGAACGAGGCATGGTTCATGACCTATTACAGATACTGCTCCGAGCGCGGCATGCTGCCCTCGGCAACCCCGGCGGTGAGCAAGCTCAGCCAGAGCATCAACCGCTATAACCTCGCGTATCTGTTCGCCAAGACGATCGACGATCAGGATATGCCGAAGATCTGCGACTACGCCATCGGCGATCTGAGCAGCATCCCCGGCTATTATAAGGCCTCGGTCGAGAAGCTTTATGCCGCCGGCGTAATGATCGGTATGGACTCGTCCTATCGCTTCTGCGGAACGAGCACGACCAGCCGCGGCCAGATAGCCACGGTCATCGCGCGCCTTGTTGAGCCTGCGCTGCGCCAGGGCCACGATTCCAAGGTCAACGCCGACATGGCCGCATACGAGGCAAGCCTCGAAAACGACAGCATCGCCGTCCAGATCGGCAAAACAAACTACTGCCTGTATAAGGGCTACGACACCGTGGACACGGTAAGCTACGGCCTGTACGCGGTCAACTTCTCGGGCGTGAGCACCAAGCTTTACAGCGCCGCGGTCGGCCAGTATCTTGACAACATAAGCGTGTATAACGGCAAGGTGTACTTCTGCCGCAGCACGACCGGAAGCGAAAAGGGCGCGCTCATGTGCTATGATCCGGCAAGCGGCACATTCTCCACTGTCTACGATGGCTATATCATCGAGTCCTACTGCTTCTATGACGGACAGCTTTACGCGCTTGCGTTTACCCATTATGCCGACAAGCCCTCCGGCTATACATACGCATTCGGCAGGATCGTAAACGGTGCGTTCAACGCCATACGCTCGAACATCCCCTATGCCCAGGTTCCGAACTTCGTGCCCTACGGCTGGAACGGCAAGATCTATTTCAAGATGGCCGAGCTTATGGTTTTCAAAAACGAGCAGGGCGTGGAGTCAAGCGTGAACGTCGATAAGCTCTATGCCTACGACATCGCAAGCGGCAATATCTCAAAGGTCTGTGACTATAAGATCAACACAAGCTTTTTTGACGGACACGTCATGTACTTCCTGGCATACGACACCGAGGGCAACTATGACCTGAACCTTTACGCCGTTTCCGTCGAGGCTCCCGGCGCGATAACTCTCGTCGGCGAGTTCCCCAAGACAACAAACGTGCGCAACCGCTCGCTGTATAAATTCGGCGATAAGTTCTACTGCCTGTCGTCCTTCAACCGCTATGTGTACAGCATGGATAAGACCGGCAGCACCCGGCTTGCCCTTATCTGCGGCGGCGTTTACGACAACCTTAACTTCACCGCCGACAAGCTCGTGCTCATCCCCAACACGCTCACGACGAGCAACCCCAACGAGCTGAAGGTGTATAACGCCAAGAGCCTTGCCGCCCGTGCGCTTTACGGCGACTGGCTCGGCCAGAGCGTTTACTACACCGGCGCGCGCTTCGTTCCCGAGGAGGGCAAGGGCTTCTACTCGACGACCGAGAGCGTCAGCACGGTTTCCAATCTGCCGATCACCGTTACCAAGGCATTCTCGCGCGGCAGCGATTTCATCGTGCAGACGAAGTACACAAACCAGCTTGATTCGGAGATTATCCTCCGCTCGTACATCGTAAAGGTCTATCTCAACGGTCAGCTCGTTGCATCCGACCTCAACCGTATGGTGGGCATCAATATGAGAGCGAACGATATCGAGACCTTCACATTTGTCATCGCCGGCAGCGACGTTCTGACAAACTTTGAAGTGGGCGACGGCGATCTGAGCATCGAGGTCGTTCCGACCTTCGACATTGTTCCGCCCGAGACCAAGGCGTGAGCAAAATAATTTAAGCAGTAAGCATCCGCGGCAGAGCATTCTGCCGCGGATGTTTTTTGCCGGAGTGCCATCGCGCCGAGCGCTGTTGACTATTGGATCTGCAAATGCTATTATCGGAACATATCACTACACACGGAGGCTTAGGCAATGAGTAACAGACGGACATTTTTCCAATATGTCATACCGTCCGTGCTGTCGTTTGCGCTGTCCGGAGTGTATGCCATAGTTGACGGCTTCTTTGTCGGCAACTCCATCGGCGATGCCGGGCTTTCCGCGATAAACATTGCCTATCCCGTAACTGCTGTCCTTCAAGCCGTTGGAACGGGGCTTGGTATGGGCGGCGCTGTTAAATATTCGATCCTGAAGGCTGAGGGAAACGCGGAGAAGGCGCGGGAATACATTGCCGCGGCAACGTGGCTGATGCTGCTTTTCAGCGCGGCCTTGACCGGCGCTGTGTTCTTCGCCTCGAAAAGCATTCTCTCCGCGCTCGGCGCATCGGGCGAGCTGCTCACGCTCGGCGATGAGTATATAAGGGTGATCGCGCTCGGCGCGGTTTTGCAGATATTCGGCACCGGACTTGTTCCGTTTATGCGCAATTACGGAGGCTCGGTGTGGGCAATGATCGCCATGATATGTGGCTTTGCCGCGAACATCGTCCTCGACTATGCCTTCGTGTGGGTTCTCGGCCAGGGAATGTACGGCGCGGCTCTGGCGACGGTTATCGGGCAGGGCATAACGATGGCCGTGGCGCTTGTTTACTGCGCGGCTAAAAAGAATCTCGCTTTGAAGGTCGCAGCTGCCGACGCTCCGGAAACGGCACTTCGGATATTGAAGATCGGCCTTGCACCGTTCGGCCTTACCCTCGCACCGAACATATCGCTTGTTATCATAAACCGTTTTTCGGTGTCCTACGGCGGACAGGAGGCGATCGCGGTCTATGCATGTATATCGTACATCATCTGCATCGTCTATCTGCTGCTGCAGGGCGTCGGCGACGGAAGTCAGCCGCTTATGAGCCGTTTTTACGGCGCAGGCAACAAAAAATCGCTAAGGCACACAAAAACGATGGCGTATGAATTTGCTATGGCTTTGGCGATTGCCGGAGGGCTGCTTATCTATCTGCTCAGGGGGAAGATCGGGCTGCTGTTCGGCTCGTCCGCCGCGGTGAATGCAGGGGTCATAGCGGTCATGCCGATCTTTCTTGTCTCGGTACCGTTTGACGCGATAACACGAGTTTCAACGGCGGCATTTTATGCAACCGAGAAGAACGTGCTGTCCTATATCCTTACCTTCGCCGAACCTGTGCTCATGCTTGTTCTGATGCTCGCTCTGCCGCCTCTGCTCGGCGGCCAGATAATGATCTGGTGGAGCGCAGTTTTTGCAAAGATAATCACAGCGCTGATAAGCATCGTCCTGACTGCCCGAAATAGATAGAAAATAGGCGTGACCGTTTGGTCACGCCTTTTGCATATTTGATTTCAGCTTACTTCAGACTGTCGAAGAACGCCTTGACCGCCTCGATAGCGATAGTTGCAGCCTCATCGGCTCCGGCCTTCTCAGGAATGTGAAGAATCATACCCCACAGCATAGTCGTTTCTTCCTTTATAGTTTTGAGTTCTCCCAACTCCAATAATAACTATAAATTAGAAAGATTAAGAAGTCATTAAATAATTTGTTTAAGCTTTATTTATGTATTTAAACCACATTTTTTAACTTTAAAATAGTGTACTGCCATAAGGATGATGAACACGCTGCTGCAATAGCCGAATATGGGGTACACGACGCCGATGAGGTCGCCGAAGCCGAACAGGCTGCCGAGGAACATGCACAGGGCGCACACGGCGGTGAACGGCTTTTTGTGCCCGGCAATGCGCGCCGACTTTGCCGTGAGCATGCCGACAAATGCAACAAGGCTCGAAAGCGCCGTGCCGAACATGGCAAGCAGAAGCAAAACGCCGTAAACATAGCCCCACGCTGCGCCGCGGCTCTGAGCAAGGGCGAGCATGGGAAGCTGCGCATCGGCGGTCTCGGGCGCGGCCGAGACGGAAACGAGCACACTTCCGGCGATGATCAGCAGAACGCACGCACCTATCGCAATGCCGCCCACCGCGGCTTTTTTGCTTTTGACATACGGGCCGAGCGGTGCGATCATGGCGATGCTGCCGAACACGTTATAGCAGGCAAAGCTCACCGCCGCGACGAGCCACGAGCTCATGAGCGGATTGCTGCCGCCGCCCGACTGCGGCAGAACAAGGCCGTTTGAGCATATACTCATGATGCCGAAAACGAGCGTCACGACCGACAGCACCGGCACGGTTGCCGAAAACGCCGAGACCATGCCCGAAAATCCGGCAAGCGACACGACCGCGACAAGCGCCGCGAACACCGCCGAGCCGATGAACGGCGCAAGGCCGAACAGCTGCTCGAGCAGCGCGCCGACGCCGGCCGACATTATCGTGCCCACACCGAACAGAAACAGCAGCTCCAGCACCGTCACCGCGCCGCGCAGCAACGGCCGGTCACGGCGCACAACTAACTTGTCGATCTCGCTGAGCTTCGTGAGCCGGCCCAGCAGGATCATTATGATCCCGGTGAAAAACAGCAGTGCCACGGCCACCAGCAGCCCGGCGACGCCCTTTGCGCCAAACGAGCCGAAAAATTGCCACAGCTCCTGCCCGGAGACATACCCTGCCCCCAAAAAGCATCCGGCAAACGCCAGACCCAAATTAAAACTTCCGATCTTCTTCATTTTTTAATAGCGAATTAAGGCTTCTCCTATACGTTTATGTTAGTGCCCGGTATCGAAACAAAGGTAAAAAACCATGATGTTTCGCATCCCGGGGGTTTGTGCTATATTAGTGCAAAATTAGGCTGCACCCAATTGTCTTCCCCTTGCGGAGCTTGAGGGGAAGATGCCGCTTGCGGCAGATGAGGTGTAATTATATCTGCGCCGTAGGCGCTACATTTTTTCCTGAGGCGCATTCACATTGCGCCGATGCTTTTATTGCGGTTGCCCGACCGGTGGGTGCCGACAAAACCGGCATATGCGGAACGGATAAATCCGTTCCCTACGACTGTCGATTTTCGTGCCGACAAAACCGTGGCGATGGGCGAGCAATGCTCGCCCCTACATGGCGCGGTGCAAACTTCAGCGTCGTACTTGCGTTACGCAAAACGTCACGGTTTTGTCAGCAGTTTTGATACCGGGCAACCGGAGATAACCGTATCCGTAGGTGCAGTAAAGCGCCTCTGAAAAAGCGGAACAGGCGAGCCTGTTCCCTACATGGTGCGGCAAAAAACTTGACAGCGCACTACCGGGCTGCGTAGCAGTCACGGTTTTCTCCATTGTTCCGACACCGGGTTCACGCAAAATCCGTATCCGTAGGTGCGTCAATGCGCCTCTAAAAAAAGCGCCTCTGAAAAAAATCCATGAAGGCCTTGAAATCGGCGCCGTGACCGGGATACTTGATGTGCGCAAGCTCGTGCAGGACGACCTCGGATATAAACTCGCGCGGCTCGGCGGCGAGGTACACGCTCAGCCAGATCCTGCGCTCGGCAACGTTGCAGCTGCCCCAGCGCGTTTTCATTTTCTTTGTGTGCCATTCGCGGCAGCGCAAGCCGGTCCTGTCCTGCCACAGCGCAAGATACTCCTCCGCGATCGGCGTGAGGATCGCACGGTAAAACTCTATGATCGCGGCCTCGCGCTGCTCGCGCGAGCTGCCCGGGCGCATGGTGAGCACGACCTCGCCGCCGGATATCGCGACGCCGGGCGTGCCGCCCTCCTCAACGCGAAGCCGAAACGGTTTGCCAAGCACGCGCAGAGTCTCACCGCTTTCAAAATTCTGCGGTCTGAGCCGGGCTTTTTCGAGCATCTGGCCGCGGTGCTTTTCGATCCAGCCGCGCTTTCGATCCAGTATCGACTCGATATCTGCGTCCGACATACGCAGCGGCGCCGTTACATGTACCTCGCCATCGCGCGTGATGCGTATATTCAGATTTTTGACCCGTTTTCGGGCAATAAATATCTTCTCCATTTTTTAGAGGCGCATTGACGCACCTACGGATACATATATCTCGGCGGCCCATTATCGAAACGATGGATAAAACCATAATTGCCTCGCGCTATGCAAGTGCGAACCAAACTTTTGTTTGCACCCCATTGGCTCACCTGTCAAGGGGAGCAGGCAGCTTTGCTGACGAGGGGTTTTAGTGGCGCATTTGGTCTGTACCGATACGCTTATTGCGTCAATGCGCAACTAAATAAGTGCGCTTGCGCACACAATGGCTGTCAGCTAGCTATAAGCTTCGGCAAAGCCGCACGGTTTTGTCAGCAGTTTTGATACCGAGCTACCGGAGATAACCGTATCCGTAGGTGCAGTAAAGCGCTGCTAAAAAGCATGGAGGGCGGCGCCAGCGGCCAGCGCCGCGGAATAGATACGATGACGCTGCATTTTCGAGGTCTGATCCTTTGCCATGTGGCAGTCGGCGATGAGCACGACGCTGACGGCAAATGCGGCAGCACCGCTTGCGGCCTTGCAGCCGCTCGTCTTCGGTGACGTTGCCATGTGCAGCAGCGCGGCGAGGAAGTACGCACCGCTGGCCGCCTCATGCGCCTGCATCAGCGCGGCATTGGCCTTATGCATGCCCAGCTTCCGCAGTGGGTATTTCACCAAAAGTGCCGACAGCGCGGCCGCCGCGGCATATCCGGATGTCTTATGTACTGCATTTTTAACACTCATTTTTTCAGTAGCGCTTTGGCGCTCCTCCTATACGTTTATTGCGCGTTTATTGCGCGGATTTGTAGCGGCGTCAATGCGCCTCCAAGAAAACATTGGCATCGCCGCAGAGCTCTTTCAGCTCGGCGATGAGCGAGGGGTGGATCAGGCACTTTGCGCCGATGCGCCGCTTTTCGCGCTCAAGATAAATTATCATCTGCTGCTGGCCGGGGAACATGGTGAGGATAAGCTCGATGCGCGCAAGGCGCGGATCGTCCTCGCCGGGCAGCTTGACCCAGAGCTTGGAGTCGGCGTTTGTCCTCGGCGGCTCGGGCTTGAGCTTGCCGAGATCGGCTATCGGGCGGATGCTGTCCGCCATAAGCTGCGGCTCCTTCTCATCGCGCATGGATATGCGGCCGCGCACGATGATGGGCGCGTTGTCTTTGATATACACACTGCCGGTGTCCAGTGCGCGCTGGAACGCGATCAGCTCCATCGCGCCGGTGTCGTCCTCGAGATTGATGTAGCTCATGAGCGTGTTCGACTTCGTCGTGCGCGTGCGGCTTGACTGAACGACGCCGGCAACGGTGACGACGGAGCCGTCGGGATATGCCTTTTTCTCGCTCTCGGAGGCGGAGTCTGTCAGGATCGCACCGATGGGGACTATCCCGGCTCTGCGCACAGCGGCGCGGTATTCGTCCATCGGGTGGCCGCTCAGGTACAGACCGGCGGTCTCCTTTTCCATTGCAAGCAGCTCGGCTCGGGTGTATTCCTCGACCTCGGGGATCTTGATGCTTATGGCACCGGCCTCCTCGAAGTCCGGCTCGCCGAAGAGATTGAGCTGCCCCTCGACGTTGTTGCGGCTTTCCTGCTGGATGCCGTCGATCATGACGCCGGCCACGCGCAGCAGCGCCTTGCGCTTGAAGCCCATGCTGTCGAACGCTCCGGCGCGGATGAGGTTTTCGACCGCGCGGCGGTTCAGTTCCCGGCCTGCCATGCGGCGGCAGAAATCCTCAAGACTGCGGAACGGCCCGTCCTCCTCGCGGCGCGATATAAGCTCGTTTATGAAGCCGCGGCCGATACTTTTTATCGCAACAAGGCCGAAGCGGATATCGTTTCCGCTGACGGAGAAATCGGCAAACGACTCGTTGACGTCCGGCGGCAGAAGCCTTATGCCCATCTCGCGGCATTCGGCGATGTACTCGGCGATCTTGGTGCTGTTATCGAGCACCGACGAGAGCAGCGCGGCCATGTACTGGCGCGGATAGTGCTTTTTCATGTACGCCGTGCGGTAGGATACTATCGCGTAGCTCACCGCGTGCGCCTTGTTGAAGGCGTAGGACGCAAAGTCAAGGATCTCGTCATAGATGCTGTTTGCAACGCTTTCGGGGATGCCGCGCTTTATTGCGCCGTCGATGCCGCGGCTCTCGTCGCCGTGAACGAAGGCGACGCGCTCGGCGTCGATGACCTTGTGCTTTTTCTTGCTCATCGCGCGGCGGATCATGTCCGCCTGGCCGAGCGAAAATCCGGCAAGGCGGCGGAAAATTTCAATTACCTGCTCCTGATAGACGATGCAGCCGTAGGTGACCTCGAGTATCGGGCGCAGAAGCTCGTGCTTGTAGCTTATCTTCTCGGGATGTGCCGAGCACTCGATAAATCGCGGAATGCTGTCCATCGGGCCGGGGCGGTACAGGGCTATGACTGCGGTGATATCTTCAATGCTCTTGGGCTTAAGGCCGGTGCAAACGCCGGTCATGCCGGTGCTTTCAAGCTGGAAAACGCCGCTCGTGTGCCCCTCCGAGAGCATTTTGAAAACCTCTGCGTCGCCGTCGGGGATCTTCTCGACCTCGAAATCCGGCTCGGTGCGACGCACCATTTTCGCCGCATCCTCGAGCACTGTGAGGTTTCGCAGACCGAGAAAGTCCATCTTGAGAAGCCCAAGCTCCTCAAGCGTTGTCATCTGATACTGCGTGACGACCGATTCGTCGTTTTTCGATAGAGGAACGTATTCGTAAACGGGCCTGTCGGTTATGACAACGCCGGCTGCGTGCATGCTCGCGTGGCGCGGCATGCCCTCGAGTGCTTCGGCCACGTCGATGAGCCGGTGCAGCATCTCGTCGCCCTCGTACATGTCGCGCAGGGGCTTTGATACGCGCAGTGCGTCCTTTATGGTCATGTTCGGCCCCATGGGTATGGCCTTTGCAACGGCATCGGCATCGCCGTAGCTTATGTCGAGCACGCGTGCAACGTCGCGCACGGCAGCGCGCGCTGCCATCGTGCCGAAGGTGACTATCTGTGCAACGTGGTCGTGGCCGTATTTGCGGTTTACGTAGTCGATTACCTCGCCGCGGCGGTTGACGCAGAAGTCGATATCAATATCGGGCATGCTCACACGCTCGGGGTTTAAGAAGCGCTCGAAATAAAGGCTGTATTTTATGGGATCGACGTCGGTTATGTTCAGAGTGTAGGAAACGACGCTGCCGGCTGCCGAGCCGCGCCCCGGGCCGACGGGGATCTTCTGGCTTTTCGCGTAGGCGATGAAGTCGGAAACGATGAGAAAGTAATCGACAAAGCCCATCTTTTTTATCATGGCAAGCTCATAGTCGAGCTGCTTTGCAACGGTTCCGTCGTCGTTTGGGTATCTGCGCGCAAGTCCTGCGCGGCAGAGCTTTTGCAGATAATCAAAGCTGTCGCTCTCGCCCTCGGGCAGCTTGAAGCGCGGCAGCTTGTATTTTCCGAACTCGAAGTCGTAGCCGCACATGTCTGCGATCTTTGCGGTGTTGTCGGCAGCCTCGGGGTATTCGGGAAACAGCGCGCGCATCTCGGCCTCGTCCTTGAGGTAAAATTCGTTGGTCTCAAATTTCATGCGCGCAGGGTCGGTTATGGTTTTCTGCATCTGCACGCACATCAGAACGTCCTGATAATATGCGTCGTCTTTTTCAACATAGTGCGCGTCGTTTGTGACGGCAAGTGGAATGCCGGTTTCGCGGTGGATGCGCAAAAGCCCCTCGGCCGCGCGCTTTTCGGCCTCAAGGCCGTGATCCTGGATCTCAAGATAAAAGCCGTCCTTGCCGAAAAGCTCGCTCAGCTCCAGCGCCTTTTTCTTTGCGCCCTCGTAGTTTCCGGCGTTTATCATGCGCGGTATAGCTCCGGCGACGCAGCCGGAAAGGCAGATAAGTCCCTCGGCGTACTCGTGCAGCAGCTCCCAGTCTATGCGCGGCTTGTTGTAAAAGCCCTCGGTGAAGGCCATGGAAACGAGGTAGCACAGATTTTTGTAGCCCGTTTCGTTTTTGCACAGCAGGATAAGGTGCGTGTACTCCGAGTCAACGCCGTGCTCCTTGTCAAAGCGCGATCTCGGCGCAACATAGACCTCGCAGCCGATGATCGGCTTTATGCCGGCAGCGCAGCAGGCCTTGTAAAACGCGACCGCGCCGTACATGACGCCGTGGTCGGTGATAGCAAGCGCGGTCTGACCGAGCTGCTTTGCGCGGTCAACGAGCGGCTCGATGCGGCAGTCGCCGTCGAGCAGCGAATATTCGGTATGAACATGCAGGTGAACAAAGCTCATATTCAGTCTTCCTCAGGTGTGTATGTCAGCAGCTTCTTGAGTCTGTGGCTCAGGCAGCTTTTTGATACCGGCGGATACGAGAGCGTGGCAAGGTCGGCAAGGCTTGCCTCGGGGTTTGCGTAGCGCAGCAGCGCTGCCTCCTGAAGCTTATCCGGCAGCGAATCAAGCCCGTAGAGCTTATCTATGCGGCGGATGGCCTCCATCTGCTTTGCCGCGGCCTCAACGACCTTGTCGGCATTTGCAGAATCGCAGTTTACCTTGCGGTTTATGCTGTTTTTCATGTCCTTTTCGACCTTGGCGGACATGATATCCATCGCAGCGACCGGCGCGCCGATCGTCGTCAGCAGGTCTTCTATATGCTCGCTTTTTTTGAAATACAGCAGGTAGTCGCCCTTGCGCTGTGCTTCCTTGGGTGAAAAGCCCATCTCAAGCAGCACCGAGTATGTCTCGCGGCTTACGCTGTAGTGCGTCGTGGCAAGCTCCATGTGATAGCGCTTTGCAGGATCCGTCACCGAGCCGCCGGCGAGAAACGCGCCGCGGATAAACGAGGCCTTGCAGCACGGCTCCTCGATAACGCCGAAGTTTATGTGCAGCGAGGGGCTGTTCATGTCGTTTCCGACAACGTCGAACACCGCACGCAGCTTATCCGGGTCGTTTACCCGGAACGAATGCTTCACGCCGCGGCTTTTCTCCGGCTCGTCGAAGTCGATACCGAAGGCTCGACGCATCAGATGCGGAAGGCGCGCGGCAAGCTCGTCGCTTGCCGTCGTTATGCGTATTTCCTTTGCCGAAAAGCTGTGCGCATACAGCAAAACGCCATAGGCCTCGGCGACGGCGCAGCATTTGCGCTCGACCCGAGGCTGACACAGCTCTGTTTTAACTTTTTGTGCGAAGGTTTTTTCCATTCTTATTTGTTTATATCGCGGTTTATGCTCACCGTCGGCACGCCGAAGCATTTAAGATGCCCGGCAAGCGCCGAGGCCACGGCAACGCTGCGGTGCCGGCCGCCGGTGCAGCCGATGGCGATCGTGAGGCTGTACTTTCCCTCTTCTATGTACAGCGGCAGCAGATACTCTATCATGTCCGTGAGCTTGTCCATGAAAACATTCGACTGCTCAAAGCTGAAAACATAGTCCCTGACCGGTGCGTCAAGGCCGCTTAAAAGCTTCAGCTCCTCAACGTAGAAGGGATTGGGCAGAAATCTCACGTCGAACACGAGGTCGGCATCCAGCGGCATGCCGTATTTAAAGCCGAAGGACATGACGTTTACCATGATCGCGCGGTCGGTCGCGGAGTCGGAAAAATAAGTGTACAGCTCGTTGTGCAGCTGCCCGAGGGTCAGGTGCGAGGTGTCGATAATATAATCGGCAATGTCGCGTATCGGGCGCAGCTGCTCGGTCTCCTTGAGTATCGCGTCCTCGATCGAGCCGCCGGACTTTGCCGCCAGCGGATGCGGACGGCGCGACTCCTTATAGCGCTTTACGATGACCGACGGCTTTGCCTCCATGAACAGGATCTTATAGCCGAAGTCCATCTCCCTGAGCGTTTCAAGGGCGTTGAAGATGTCCTTTATTCCGTTTTTTTCGCGGATATCCGTCACCAGCGCGACCTTCTCGTAGCGTCCCTTTGTCGCCGCGCAAAGCTCGGCAAACTTCGGGATGAGTGCAACGGGCATATTATCCACGCAGTAGTAATCCAGGTCCTCAATTATGTCCGCGGCCTGGCTCTTGCCGCCGCCGGACAGGCCGGTTATGATAAGAAAATCCATATATCCTCTCTCCAAAACGCTCAGCTCGGCCGAACGTCGCTGCTTTCGGCTGCCGAGTCTGCGGCATTCTGCTTTGCCTGCTCGAGCATACCGTCGATGATGGTCTGCTTTCTCTCGCGCCAGTCGTCAACAAGCAGCATGCCCTTGGGGTAGATGCGTATCTCCGGCTCGAGGGTAACCTGTGTCTGCGCATAGACCTCGCGGCGGACATGGTCGAGCAGCTCAACAACGTCGTCATACGTTGCACCGCCTGCGTTGACCGCAAATCCGGCGTGCTTCTGGCTTATCTGCGCGCCGCCGACGGTGTAGCCCTTCAGGCCGCACTGGTCAATGAGCGCCGCGGCATAGCCGCCCACGGGGCGCTTGAACGCGCTGCCTGCCGAGGGCATATCCAGCGGCTGACTTGCCGTGCGCTTTTCATTCATTTCCTTCATGCGCGCGCCGATGGCCTCGGGATCGTCGGGCGTGAGCTTGAACACCGCGCCCATGATCGCACAGTTTATTTTCTCAAAGCCGCTGCGGCGATACTCAAAGCCGCAGTCGGAGCCTCTGACCTCGGTCAGCGCCTGCGTCGGAACGTAGTACACGACGACGGATTCGACAACATCCTTCATCTCGCCGCCGTAAGCTCCGGCATTCATCAGAACGCCGCCGCCCACCGAGCCGGGAATGCCGCTTGCAAACTCAAGCCCGGAAAGGCCGTTGTCGCGCGCAAACTGCGCGAGCTTTGCAAGCGATACGCCGGCTTCGGCGTAGATGGTGTTCTCCGTTTCGCTGAGGCGCAGCTTGCGCAGGTTCTCCGTGCTGATGACCATGATGTCAAGCCCCTCCTCGGGGAAGATGACGTTTGTACACTTGCCGAGCGTCAGCGGCGAAACGCCGTTCATATGCAGATAGAACATGACCTTCGACATCTCAAAAAGATCGCCCGGCACGGCAAACGCGCGCACAGCGCCGCCGACCTTGAACGAGCAGTGATTGCGCATCGGCTCGTTTTCTCTCAGATCGAGCTTGGGCATGTTCTCCTTTATCTGTTCAATTGCTTTTTCAAGACCTTCCATAATATCTCCTATTAAAACGTGCCGTTGTCAACGGCGTGATCTACGTTTGACGCGAGAGTTTCCGCAGCGTTGTATCCCATCTTCTTCTGGCGGTTGTTCATTGCCGCAAGCTCGAGGATAACGGCAAGGTTCCTGCCCGGACGCACCGGAATCGTCACGCTCGGCACCGTCACACCGAGGATATCCTGCGTTTCGCTTATAAGGCCGAGGCGGTCGTACGCCTTCTGATCGTCCCAGACCTCAAGATTCACAACGAGGTCGATCGCGCCCTCGGGCTTTACGGCGCCAACGCCGTAAAGATGCCTGACATCTACAACGCCGATACCGCGCAGCTCCATGTAATACCGGATAAGCTCCGGCGCGGTGCCGACGAGCCTGTCGCGCCCTATGCGGCGAATATCCACCGCATCGTCGGCAATGAGCTTGTGTCCGCGCTTTATAAGCTCAAGCGCCGTTTCGCTTTTGCCTATGCCGGAGTCGCCCGTTAAAAGCACGCCCTCGCCGTGTACCTCAACGAGCACGCCGTGCATAGTCGTGCGCGGCGCAAGGTGCGTGTGCAGCGAGCTTATGACATCGGCCATGAAGTCGGAGGTATCCTCGGGCGTTACGAACAGATTGCGGTCGTATTTCTCCGCAACCTCGAGGCATTCGGGGAACACCGACGCGCCGTGGCAGATAACAAGCGCCGATATGTCATAGCGCATAAGCTCCTCGAAGCAGCTGCGGCGCTCGGCCTCGGTTTTCAGCTCAAGATATGTGCTCTCGACCCGGCCGATTATCTGGAGTCTGTTGGGGTCAAAGTAATTATAAAATCCGGCAAGCTGAAGCGCGGGGCGGTTCACGTCCGCCACCGTCAGAAGCCGCGTGTCGTAATCGCTGGAGGTGTGCAGCGGCTCAAGGCCGTTTTCCTTCACGATCGTCCGCAGCAGAACAGAATATTTACTCGCCATTGCCGATCTCCTTTAAACTATATTATTTCATTATTAATATTAACCTCAAATGCATTATTTTGCAACGATTTTTACAACGGCGAAAATTTTTCTTGCAATTGCAGGCACGTTCTGTTATTATTAATAAGCTGTTTGCAAATTGCACGCAGTTAAACACAAGCAAGGAGGTGCTTCAACTTATGGCAAAATGTCAGTTTTGCGACAAGGGCGTTGCCTTTGGCATTCAGGTGTCTCACTCCCACAGGCGTTCCAACCGTACTTGGAAGCCCAATGTGAAGCGCGTCAAGGCGATCGTGGACGGAAGTCCGAAGCATGTTTACGCATGCACACGCTGCCTGCGCAGCGGTAAGGTCACCCGCGCTGTGTAATAACCTGATATTACCCGAAACAAGCTCGCCATAACGGCGAGCTTTTTTCGTTCTTTTAGTTGCGATTTACCGCACCTACGGACACGCATATCTCTGGTAGCCCGGTGTCGAAGTTACCGACGAAACCATGGTTGCCTCGCGTAACGCGAGTGTGGTGCTGAGTTTTGCGGCGCACTTGTGTTACGCGAGGCAGCTATGGTCTCCTCCACTGTTCCGAACCGGGGCAACAAATTCTGCATCGCATTCATGTTACGCGAAACGTGACGGTTTCGTCGGTACTTTCGACACCGGGCTACCAGAGATAAATGTATTGGTAGGTGCGCCAAATCGCCTCTAAAAATCCGCCTCTAAAAATTCGTGGAGGGCGGAGAGGTAGGCAGGGCGGTCGAGCATATAGCTCAGGCCGTGGCCGGCGTTGGAGACGATGAGCAGCTTTTTGCGCTCGGCGGCGCTGGCCTCGAAATTTTCGCGGCTCATGCGGCAGGGCACGAAGCGATCGTCATCGCCGTGAATGAACAGAACAGGTATGCGGCTGTGGCTGAGTGCCTCCGGCGCGGAGGCGGAGTCGAGGTCAAAGCCGCAGAAGAGCTTTGCGCCGATGCGCGCGACTGCGTAAACGGGCGCGGCCGGAACGTGATGATCGCGCAGGACGGAAAAAATGATATCCTTCGGCGAGGTGTAGCCGCAGTCGGCGACTATACCGGAAACGGAGTCCGGCAGCGGCAGCGCCGAGGCCATGAGCACGGTCGCCGCGCCCATCGAGATGCCGTAGAGGTATATCTTCACATCTCGCCCAAAGCGCTCGGCGGCGTAGTTTGCCCACGAAAGACAGTCAAAGCGCTCGTTCACGCCGAAGGTGAGGTACTTTCCCTCGCTTTCGCCGTGGGCGCGCTGATCGACCAGCAGTACGTTGAAGCCGCCGTCGATGCCCTCGCGCAGACCGCCGCAGAAATCGCGCTCGGCCGCGCTTTTGTAGCCATGGAACATTATCTGCACCGGCGCCTTCGGATCCGGCGCGGCATAGAACTTCGCGTGCAGGCGCAGCCCGTCAAAGGACGTGATAAACACATCCTCGTATGGCACGCTCAGCGCGTCGCGGATCATTTTTTCCGACTGCGCGCGAAAGACATTATACTGCTCCGTGTCGGGCATTGAGAAAACGTCCTCGTCGCAGCGCGGCGGAACATAGCATCCGATGCACACCGCGGCATAAGCCGCCGCAAGCGTCAAAGCGCCTGCGGCGGCCGGGATAATCAGCCATTTCATCATGCGATAAGCCCCAGAACGTGCTGCATTGCAAGGGCGACGCAGCTTATGCCGAGCCAGCAGCAGAAGCCGAGAAGCAGCGGCTTACCGCCGGTTTTTATGAGCTTGACGGGGTTGGTGTTAAGCCCGACCGCGGCCATGGCGAGGATAATCATGAACTTGCTCAGCTCCTTGAGCGGCGCGAACACGCTTGCGTCAACGCCCAGCGACTGAGCAATGGTCGTTATGACCGAGGCGAGGACGAAATAGAGAATGAACATCGGGAAAACGCTCTTGAGGCTGACCTTTTTCCCGGCTTCACCGGCCGATTTTTTCGAGCGGATAAGCGCGAGGACGAGCGTTATGGGTATTATCGCAAGCGTGCGCGTGAGCTTAACGGTGACGGCCTTATCAAGCGTCTGCGAGCCGAGCCCCCACATGCTGTCCCATGTGGATGCGGCAGCTGTGACGGACGAGGTGTCGTTGACGGCGGTTCCGGCAAAGATGCCGAAAGCCTCGCCGGAGGTCGTGGAAAAGCCGAGGAGCGTGCCCATGAGCGGAAAGACGAGCGCGGCAATGACATTGTAAAAGAATATTACCGATATCGCCTGCGCGACCTCCTCGTCGCTTGCGTCGATGACCGGCGCGGTCGCTGCGATGGCCGAGCCGCCGCAGATGGACGAGCCGACGCCGACAAGGGTGGATATCTTCGAGGGTATCTTCAGCGCCTTGCAGAGGATAAACGCAACAAGCAGCGAGGTCGTTATCGTGCTGAGGATTATCGGCAGCGACTGCACGCCGGTCTGTCCGATAACGGTCAGGTTCATGCCGAAGCCCAGCAGGATGACCGCCCACTGGAGAATCTTTTTCGATGTGAATTTGATGCCGGCGTCAAACGGCGCGCGGTTTTTTATAAACATGCCGACGATCATGCCGAGCAGGATGGAGATAACGGGGCCGCCGACGACGGCAAACTTGCGGCCGAGCAGCCATGCCGGGACCGCTATGACAAAGCACAGCAGCAGTCCCTTGATCTTTTCTTTCATTGCGGGAAACTTCTTTCTAAGCGAATTTAATTACTAAGAATACGACGGCTGCGATCTGAACGATCGCCAGAAGCGGAAAGCCGATGGCAAAGGTCTTGTGCAGCGTCTTGTGGCGGAAGCCGTACATGCCGAGCGTACCGCCGAGCGCTCCGCCGACAATGGCGAAGACAAACAGCGTTTTTTCTGGAATGCGGCGCTTTTGCAGCTTTGCAAAGAGCTTATCAAGCCCCATCAGGGCATACAAAACGACGTTTATCGCCGCAAGATAATAGGCAAGATACTGCATCAGAGCTTGAGCAGGTTCAGGCCGACGTCGGGGTCTGCGTATCTGTCGATCTCGCCGTCGATGACGGTGACGACCATTTCGCAGGTGGCCGAGACCATCGCACGGTTAAGGTGTCCGCCGAAGACCTCGCCCTTGTCGTTGCCGGCGGACATGTGGATGTGCGTGTAAAACTGTCCGTCCATGGTGTTTATGGTGCCGGTGAGGGAGACGATCTCGAACGCGCCCTTGAACTCGTTTGAGTAGTATTTTTTCTCGGCCGTGTTGAAAACGCCGACGGTGAAATCGTTCGTTGCGCCCAGCGCCGAGACTGAGGCGAGCTTAATGTTCTCGCTCAGAGCAAGCTCGCGGATCTTATCGAGTATTTCCTCGCCGCGGTCGATGCGCGCGACTATCGTGTTTCCGAATCTTTTGTACTTCATGCGGTTCACTTTCCTTTCTTCTTGCTGCCGGGCTTTGTGTTTTTCTTGGGCTTGGGCTTTGCCCAGCCCTTGGCGTAGCCGGCTTTTTTCGTTATCTGCTGCTTTTCGGGCGCTTTGGGCTTCTCGGGAGCCTTTTGACGCGGCGGACGGTCGGGACGAACAAGGCACTCCGGCCCGTAGCCGATAAGATCCTCGCGCCCGGCCTCCTTGAGCGCTTCGATGACGAGCTTGCGCTTATCCGGCCGCTTCCACTGCAAAAGCGCGCGCTGCATCGCCTTCTCGTGGAAGGTTTTTGCGACGTAGACCGATTTCATCGTCATCGGGTCAATGCCCGTGTAATACATGCAGGTCGAAACCGTTCCTGGGGTGGGGTAGAAATCCTGCACCTGCTCGGGCTGACGGCCTTTTTTGTTGAGGTATTCGGCAAGCGCGACCGCGTCGGCGAGCGTGCTGCCCGGATGCGAGGACATCAGATACGGCACGACGTACTGCTCCTTGGAAAAGCGGTTGTTCATCTTTTTGTACTTGTCCATGAACTTCTCGTACACGTCGATGTGCGGCTTGCCCATGTAGTCGAGAACGCCGTCGATGCAATGCTCGGGCGCTACCTTGAGCTGGCCGGAGATGTGGTATTTGACAAGCTCGGCGAAGAAATCGTCGTTTTTATCCTCGAGCATGTAGTCGTATCTTATGCCGCTGCGCACAAAGACCTTTTTCACGCCCGGTATCTGCCGCAGCTTGCGCAGCAGCGCCAGATAGTCCGAGTGATCCGCGTCGAGGTTAGGGCAGGGCGTGGGCGCAAGGCAGCGCCTGTCGGCGCACATGCCGCACTTTGCCTGCTTTTTGCACGAGTGATGGCGGAAGTTTGCCGAGGGACCGCCGACGTCGTTGATATAGCCCTTGAAATCCGGGAATTTAGTGAGCGCCGTGACTTCGCGGATGATGCTTTCGTGGCTGCGGCTTGTGACCATTCTGCCCTGGTGGAAGGCAAGCGCGCAGAAGTTGCAGCCGCCGAAGCAGCCGCGGTTGTGTATAACCGAGAACTTGACCTCCTCGATGGCCGGAACGCCGCCGAGCGGCTCATACATCGGGTGATACTGCTTGGTGTACGGAAGCTCGGCCACGCGGTCAAGCTCCTTTGTCTCCAGCGGCATTGCCGGGGGATTTACGATGAGATATCTGCCGTCGTGCTCCTGTATCAGCGCCCTGCCGCGCACGGGGTCGTGCTCGGCGTATTCTATGCGCGTTGCGTCCGCGTAAAAGCGCTTGCTGTCGCAAACATCGGCAAACGAGGGCAGCGTGACCGAGTCAAACGCGCATTCCGACGCATCGTGAGTCAAAAACGCAGTGCCGCGGATATCGCGCATCTCGGAAACGGGGATCTTCTTCTTGAGCCGCTTGGCTATCTCGCGCTCGGCGTACTCTGCCATGCCGTAAACGAGCATGTCCGCACCCGAATCAACGAGAATCGAGCGGCGCACCTTGTCGTCCCAATAGTCATAGTGCGCAAAGCGCCGTAGCGAGGCCTCAAGGCCGCCGATGATTATCGGCACATCCGCGCCGAAGGCTTCGCGCGCGCGGTTTGAATAGACTATCGTTGCTCTGTCCGGGCGCAGTCCGGCCTTTTTGCCGGGTGAGTAAAAGTCCTCGCTGCGGCGCTTTTTTGCCGCAGTGTAGTGCGCGACCATGGAGTCGAGGTTTCCGGCTCCGATCAAAACGCCAAGCCGCGGTCTGCCGAAGGCCGCAAAATCCGCCGCCGAGTGCCAGTCCGGCTGCGCGAGCACCGCAACGCGGAAGCCGTCGGCCTCCAAAACGCGGCTTATTACCGCCGGGCCGAAGCTCGGATGATCGACATACGCATCGCCCGTTACGAGCAGAAAATCGTACCACCACCAGCCGCGCTCATGCATTTCCTCCTGCGAAACGGGCAAAAAATCCTGATCTTCAATCATATTAGCTCTCCCCAATACCAGCCCGACGTTCCCTTGTGCTTGACAAGATAGCCGCGCGAGGTTTCTTCGATAACGCTGACCTCGTCGCCGGCTTCAAGCGAAAGCACGAGGTCGGTCGAGTCGTTGCACTTGCAAAACTCCTCGTCGGAGTAAAGATATTTCGTGAGTATCTCCATCTCGTAGCCCGTGCGGACATGGCGCACGAGGGAAAATTCCTCGCCGCGGCGCAGCACCTGCACGTCGTTGTCGCCCCAGCGGATGTAATAGCTCTTTCCGCCGCCGCGCTGCGCGCTTTTCACCCGGCGCACGGGGAAGGGGTCATACGCTTCAAAGGAAAAATTCTCGCTGCCCTCATAGGGGATGATAAGTGCGTTCAGCTGCCCGTCATCCTTTAGCGAGCAGCCGCCGTCGATGGAGATGACGCGGTGCTCGCGGTCGATTATCGGGTTTGCGCAGACATGGTCGGCAAGATACAGCATCACCGGCCAGTGTCCGACGATGACCCACTTGTCGAAAGTGTAGCCGTAATTCATAAATGCGTCAAACTTCATGCAGTCGCCGCCGCGCTGCCGCTCGATGGGAATATCGGGCTTTATGCCGCCGTGAGCAAAAATATAGTGCGGCGTTTCGATGACGTGCGGCATGGCATGCAGGAAGTCCCACTCGGGCTTGAATCTTTCGGCAAGCTCCGGGATGAGGCCTTCAAAGTCCATATCCTCGCGTATCTCAACGCCCATTTCCGTGAGCATATCCCACATAAGGCCGCTCTTTTTAAACAGCATGTATTTTACGATGCGCGAGCTCCAGTATTGCCACTCGGCGTCGATCACATCGGCCCATGTGTCGCAGTTGCCGCACACCGCGTGGCAGTTGCCGCGCTCGGCAAGCTTCATTATAAAGCGCAGCGTTTCAAGGCTCCTTTCGCCTTTTTCGAGAAAGTCGCCGTCGATGATAAGCTCATCGGACTCGGAAAAGCCGACCTTTTCGAGAAGCCCTTTAAAATAGGGCATGTTTGCGTGTATATCCGAAACGGCGATGATCCGCCGATCACGCGTGTCAAGCTTCTGCACACGCGCGTTAATGTTCCACATTGACATTGTTATTCAAATCTCTTTTCCATGAGGTAAAGCGGAGCGCCGGCACCGGGCTCGCTGCCGAGTATCTCAAAGCCGAGATCCTCGTAAAATTTTATCGCCGAGGCGTTTTCAGACGAAACGTGCAGCCGCACCTTCTGCCTGCCGAGCATTTCGTAGTTTGTTATCGCGCGGCCGACAAGCTGCGTGCCGAGGCCTCTGCCGCGCAGATGCTCTTTTATGTACACAAGGCTTATCCAGCCCACGCCTGCGCCCTCCGAGCGCTCGGTGTCGGTTTCGACGATGCCGGCAAGCTCGCCGTCGGAGCGGTATGCCTTGAGTATCGCCTTGTTATCCGCGGCAAAATGCCTGCGCGCCGAAGCAAGGTAGGTTTCGGGATAAAAGCCCTTGAGGTCGCCGTGCGCGGCTTTCCAAGAGGCTGCGTAGAACTCCTTGTACGTTTCTCCCTCGCGGTTCGGGTCGAGCGGCTCGTAATACAGATTGTTGGGGTCTGCGCCGCGGGTCTCCTTCTTCCACCAGCTCTGCCGGGCGAAGGTCGAAAGCTCCGGCGGCAGGTGGGAGTTATCGTTGTAATACTCAACGGAAAACGCTCCGTTATCGAATATGAGCTTGCTGACGGCGGTGTTGTCGCCGTGAGGAAGCGAGGGAATATCGCGGCTTGCAACGCCGAGAATGTGCGCAAGCAGCGAGCGGATGGCCATGCCGTGGCTGACGACGGCGACGGTTTTTCCGTCGTTTTTCACCGCTATCTCGGTAACGACCGAAACTATGCGCTCGGTGCACTGGGCAAAGGTCTCCGCCCCCGGGGCGCGCCACTGCGCAGGATCGTTGTTGAAATTGTCCATCTGCACGGGGTCGAATTTATACATATCGCCGAAGCTCATGCCCTCGCACACGCCGAGGTTTATCTCTCTCAGGCGCTCGGTGAGCTGCATTTCCAATGCGTGATACTTCGTTATCGCGCCTGCCGTCGTCACCGTGCGGCGCAGATCGCTTGAATACAGCGCGTCAAGCTGCACGTCCTTGAATCTCTCCGCGAGGCAGGCTATCTGCCTGTGACCGCGCGGCGTTATAAAGCTGTTATGCTGACCCTGCACGATGCGGTAGAGGTTTCCCTCTGCCTCGGCGTGGCGGATCATGTAGATAGTTGTCATTTGCCTTGACCTCAATTAGTTATTAATATATAATAAGTTACCATGATATTATATATTATCTTTCACTGAGAAACAAGTGGGGGTTAACGTGAGAGTTTTGCATCTTATCTCCGGCGGCGATTCGGGCGGCGCAAAAACGCATGTTCTGTCGCTGCTGCGCGACCTTAACGATAACATCGACGCAGACCTCGTCTGCTATATGGAGGCCGATTTTTCAAAAGAAGCGCGCGAAATGGGCATACCGACAAGGGTGTTCCCCGGCAGCTTCGGCGTGGGACTGAAAAAAACGCGCGAGGCCATAGAAAACGGAAATTACGACATCATCCATTGCCACGGCAGCCGCGCAAACCTTACAGGCGCGCTGCTGAAAAAGCATTTTGACATTCCCTTTATCAGCACCGTCCACAGTGACTACAAGCTCGATTATCTCGGCCGGCCGCTGGCCGCCATGACCTACGGCAGGCTAAACAAGCTTGCGCTGCACCACATGGACTACCGCGTCTGCGTTTCCGACAGTATGCGTCAGACGCTCATCGACCGCGGCTTTGACCCGAACGATCTGCTGACGATATATAACGGCGTTGACTTTTCGCATCCGGCGCCGAGCATCACACGGCGAGAGTGGTTTGGCAAGATCGGCTGCGATTTTCCCGACGACAGCATAGTTCTCGGCATCGCGGCTCGCTTTGACGCCGTGAAGGACGTTGCCACCACCATACGCGGCTTTGCCGGAGCGGCGGAGAAAAACGAGCGGCTGCGCCTGCTCATAGCCGGCGACGGCATGGAGCGCGAAATGCTCGAGGAGTTGTGCGTGCAGCTCGGCGTGCGCGACAAGGTGTTTTTCGCAGGCTGGATAAGCGACGGCATGGACGGATACTATGCCAGCATCGACATAAATGCGATAAGCTCCCTGTCGGAAACCTTCCCCTACGCCGTGACGGAGGCTGCGCGCGCCGGTAAGCCGACCGTTGCATCCCGTGTCGGAGGTCTGCCGAGGCTCATAACAAACGGCGAGACCGGCATGCTGTTTTCACCGCGCGATCACGAGACCATGGCGCGCTGCATCCTCGCCCTTGCAAACGACGAGGAGCTTCGCAAAAGGCTCGGACAGGCGGTGTACGAAAAGGCAAAGCGTGAATTTTCAACGGAAAGCACCTGCCGCAGGCAGTTAAAGATATATAAAACCGTTCTTGAGCGCTACTCTCAGCCGCGCAGCGGCGCGGTTATCTGCGGCGCATACGGCCACGGAAACGCAGGCGACGAAGCCCTGCTCACTGCTATCGCCGCCCAGCTGAGGACGATAGATCCCGACATGCGCATAACGGTCGTTTCCAAAAACCCGAAGCACACGAAGTCGGTGCATGCGCTCAGCGCCATAAGGCGAGACCAGTTTATCCGACTGCGCCGAGAGCTACGGCGCTCAAAGCTGTTTATAAGCGGCGGCGGCAGCCTTGTTCAGGATGTCACGAGCCGGCGCAGCCTGTGGTTTTATCTGCACACGATATCGCTCGCGAAAAAATGCGGCTGCAAGGTGCAGATGTACGGCTGCGGCATGGGACCGCTCAACTATGATTACGACCGCCGTCGCGCGGCAAAAACGATAAACCGCTGCGTTGACGCGATAACCCTGCGCGATCCGCTGAGCCTTGAGCTTACGCGCGAGATCGGCGTTACCGTGCAGGAGGTGCTCGTCACCGGCGACCCGGTGCTGAACATGCATTGCAGAAGCGACGCCGACGCCGCGGCATTCATGCGCAGCCACGATATCGACCCCGACGGGCGCTATATCTGCCTCGGCCTGCGCTCGTGGCCGGGCTTTGACGAAAAGTGCGGCGAGATCCGCAAGGCGCTCCGGGTCTGCTATGATAAGCACGGGCTTACGCCGCTGTTCATGCCCATGAACTACGATCTGGATCTTCCCGTGTCCGAGCAGATAGCAGACGGCCTTGGCGTTCCGTTTAAGATAATGCCAAAAACAGAGGACGCGGAGCTTGAGATTGCGATCATGCGGCAGATGAAAATGTGCGTTGCGATGCGGCTGCACAGTCTGTTGTATGCGGCCTGCGGCGAGGTGCCGTCGGTCGGCCTGAGCTATGATCCGAAGGTATCAGGCTGTGCGCAGTATCTGGGCATTTCCTGCGTGGATTTTGACGAGGTCACGGCGCAGGGGCTTATTGATGAAATTGACGCGGCGCTGTCCGAAACAGGTGCGGACATGATAAGCCGGCGATTTGAATATATCAAAAACGTTGAAAAGATGAACATTGAAACGGCAAAGTGCCTTCTTGGCGAATAAGGGGGAAATTATATGATAAGGGCGGCGGCACTCGTCTCCGGCGACGGAGCACTGCTACAGACGGTTCTTGATTCTATGTACTTCGGTGAGATCCCGAATTTTGAGCTCACCGCGGTAATATGCACGGAGTCGGACGCTTATGCGCTGCGCCGTGCGCGAAACTCCGGCGTTGAGGCCTTCGTGGTCGAGCCATCGCTTTTCCCCACCAAGCTCAGCTACAGCATGGCCGTGTCAAACAAGCTGCGCGATATGGACATTGATCTTGTTATCCTCGCCGGGTATAACATGCCGCTCGGCGTTATATCAACGCAGTTTCGCAAGCGCATCATCGGCGTGTATCCCTCGCTGATCCCGGCGTTCGTCAACTGCGACGATGCCCCCGAGCGCGCTGCGCTCGAACGCGGCTGCCGCGTGACCGGCGCAACAGCGTTTTTCGCGGATATCGACGGCAATATCGGCGCGATAATCGCCCAGCAGGCCGTTGACATTCTCCCGAACGACACGCCTGAAAGCCTGTCGCGCCGCATCCTCGAGGATGCGGAGTGGAAGCTCCTGCCCCAGGCCATAAGTCTGTATTGCCAGGGTCGGCTTGAGATCCACGGCGACAGAGTTATAATAAAATGAATAGTTACCATCGGTTAACAAGGGCAAACACGCCTGACAGCGTGCCTTTTCGGCGCTTTTTGCCCTTTTCGCCTTGACGGGCGCCAGCCCGCCTGCACCTCAAAAAGCAAAAATCACTCGAAAATTCATCGCTGACAGGTGCAAGGCAGTTTTGCCGGTGCAGAAATGCGGACAGACGAGGAAAGGCCCGAAGAGAATACTTGCCGTATTGTCAAGGGGCTTGACGTTGTATGGGCGTATTTCTGCCCGTCAAAACCGTGTCTGTCCTTGTCAACCGATGGTAATAATGAATGATGAATAATTGCGGTGTGCCTGCGGCACTTTTTCAATAGCGGCTTTACGCTGATACCAATACATTTGTTGCGTCAGCCCGACCATTGAGCGCAGACTAACCCATAACAGGCGGAACGGGCAAGCCCGTTTCCTACAAGCAGCTGTGGCCGCAGCGGAGAGCTAATAGCTGATAGTTAATAGTTAATAGGTATTGTGTGCGCTATAATTCAACCCCTCGGCAGCAAAGCTGCCTGCTCCCCTTAACAGGGAAACCAATGGGGTGCGCGCAAAATTCAACACCGCATTGATGTAGCGCGAGAGTTTTGTGGTTTCGTCGGTAACTTCGATACCGGGTTCACGCAATAACTGTATCCGTAGGTGCGCCAATTCGCCACTAAAAAAGGAGAATGATGATGAATAATAATGACAATAGGAGAGATCAAAAGCCGGACGGCAGCCCTGTAAAGCTCGTCATTGCGGCCATTGTTGCACTGTTTATATTTGCCGACGTCATCGGCATCGGCGGCGGCACGGTGCTTTTCATTGTTTTGATGATAGGCGCGGTGATTTTTGCGCTGGTCGCGATGAAAAAGGCTCAGGCAGATGCCGCGGATAAAAACTCCGAGTCCGATGCTGCGCAGCCGGCGCGCACAGAGCCTGCAAAGCGCGAGTTCAAGCCGGAGCACTTTGACGTGTCGAAATTTGTCGGCAAGGGTGAGAGCATCAGCAAGCGTCTGACCGAGAAGATGCGCGACGACCTCACGCGCTGCGACGATGACCACGAGCACGTCGAGCCGGACTATCACGGCACAGACGAGGAAAAACGAGCATCCCAGCTCAAGGAGCTGCTGCGCAACGGCCTCATTGAGAAGGACGAATACAACATACTCATGCGGAAATACGGTCTGAAATGATGAAAAAAACGGTTACGATATACACCGACGGCGCGTGCTCCGGCAACCCGGGTCCGGGTGGCTGGGGCGCGATTTTGTGCTATGGCGGCGCGAAAAAGGAGATGTCCGGCGGCGAAAAGCAGACAACAAACAATCGCATGGAGCTGACCGGCGTGATCTCGGCGCTGCGTGCGCTCAAGGAACCGTGCATCGTCGAGCTGTACTCGGATTCAAAGTACGTCATTGACGCGCTCAGCAAGGGCTGGGCGGTGTCGTGGCGGCGCAACGGCTGGAAAAAGGCCGATAAAAAGCCGGCGCTGAACCCCGACCTCTGGGCAGAGCTGCTGGAGCTGTGCGATACGCACGAGGTTCGCTGCCACTGGGTCAAGGGTCACGCCGAGAACGAGTTCAATAACCGCTGCGATGAGCTTGCCGTCGCGGCCTCGCAGGCCATGTCTGCGCGGTGAGTGAATAATTGCCGATACGGTTATTGCGTCAGCCAGACCGGTGGGTGCCGACGATACCACGACAAACGGAACGGATAAATCCGTTCCCTACGAGGTGCGGCAAAAGATTTGACATTGCACTAACGGGTTGCGAGGCAGCCACGGTTTTGTCGGCATTCTCGATACCGGGTTTACGCAATATATGTATCGGTAGGTGCGTCAATGCGCCTCTAAAAAAGGAGATAGTATGGGAAAATTAAAATTTCTGCTTGCGCGCATAGCGGGGCTGAACTGGAAGCAGATGTTCCAGAAGATAGACGAGGTCCATGAAAAGTCCGGACGCAGCAAGCTGTTCATATTCTTCGACATGGTCTGGTGCGGACTGCGCTACCAGGCCGGATATATGGACTATTGGCTGTTCGAGATGTACGACCTCAACGCCGCGCAGCGCAAAACGGTGCTCACGCGAGGCATAAATAACGGCTTCATCAAGGCGTATAATGACCCGGCGTATATGCCCGAGATCGAAAATAAGCTCAAATTCGCGCACAACTTCTCCGAGTTTTTGCACCGTGACTGGCTCGACTACTCCACCGCGAGCGACGCCGAGCTTAACGCTTTCATCGAAAAGCACCCCGTGTTCATGGTGAAGCCCGTTGACGGGCAATGCGGTCGCGGCATTGAGAAGCTCGACGTGCGCGAGCTGTCCGAGCCTGTGCGCGAGCATTTGAACGGCGCAGGCAAGGTGCTGCTGGAGGAGTGCGTTGTGCAGCATCGCGACCTCATGGCGCTGCACCCCTGCTCGGTCAATACATGCCGCGTCATAAGCTTCACCCACGGCAAGAAAACGCGCGTTGTCGCCGCGTACCTGCGCATCGGCAACGGCAAGTATGTCGATAACTTCAATAATGGCGGCATGGTCGTGCCCATAGAGGAGGACAGGGGCGAGATAATCTACCCGGCGCTGGATAAGTCCGGGCATCTGTACGACGTGCATCCCCTGACCGGCGTGCCCATTAAGGGCTTCAAAATACCGCTCTGGGACGAGGTCATCGCGCTTGTAGAGCGCGCAGGCCAGGTCGTGCCGCAGGTCGGCGTTGTAGGCTGGGACGTGTGCGTGACCGATAACGGGCCGCTGCTGATCGAGGGCAACGACTATCCCGGCCACGATATCTATCAGCTTCCGCCTCACCGCACCAACGGCATCGGCGTCCTGCCCAAATTCCAAAAAGCCATGTCCGAGTGCTTAGAGGCGAATTGAGGCAGCTACAGATACGCATATTGCGCTCGCCCGGTTCGAGACATTGGAATAAACCGTGACTGCTACGCAACCCGGTAGTGCGGTGCAAAGTTTTTTGCCGTTCCCTACAAGGTGCAGACCAATCTTCGCACTAATATAGCACGATTTTATGCAGCACGAGGCACACGCGGTTTCCCGTGCAGCTTCGAACCGGGCGCGCAATAAAAACAAAAAAACGGAGTCGGTTCGCCTCTAAAAAAACGGAACGGATAGATCCGTTCCCTACAAGGGTGCAGATGAAGTTTTGCACTAATATAGCACAATCTCCCGGAGCGCGAAACAGCATGGTTTCCACCATCGTCTCGATACCGGGTTCACGCAATAAATGTATAAGGAGCGGCGTTAATTCGCCACTGAAAATGGATTTTAAGAATAAAAAACCGTTTGAAATATTCGTCGCATACATAATGCGCGAGAAAAAGCTGTTTATCATCGATACGATATGCGCGGTGCTGGTCGCGGCGATCGACCTTGCGTTTCCGTATGTGTCGAAAAGCAGTATGCAGACCTACCTGCCGCAGAGCATGTACAAGACGTTTTTCGTCGTCATGGCTATCCTTGCGGCGGCGTATGTGCTCAAGGCGGTGCTGTACTATGTCATCACCGTCCTCGGCCACCGCATGGGCGTCAATATCGAGTCGCGCATGCGCGAGGATCTGTACAGTCACATGCAGGCGCTGTCCTTCGGATTTTACGACAAAAACCGCACCGGCACACTCATGAGCCGGCTCACCGGCGATCTGTTCGAGATTACCGAGCTTGCACACCACGGCCCGGAGAATATAATCATCTGCGCGCTGACAATTGTCGGTTCGATGATCATCATGTTCACGATAAACTGGCAGCTGACGCTTGTGCTTGCGGTGCTGCTGCCGCTGTGCCTGTGGTTCACGCTCAAATGCCGCGTGAAGATGAAGGACGCGAACATGGAGGTCAAGCGCAAGATGGGCGTCATCTACTCCGCGCTTGAAAACGGCGTTTCCGGCGTGCGCACGGCAAAGGCATTTGCCAACGAGGAGCTTGAAAAGCAGAAATTCGACGCGGCAAACGACATGTACCGCGGTGCGAAAAAGGAATACTACAAAACCATGGGCGCGTTCATGAGCGGCATGGAGTTCACGACCGGTATCATGCCCGTCGTGGTCATTGCCGTCGGCGGAGTGCTTATCATGAACGACCGCTTCAGCTACATAGACCTCATAACCTTCACGTTGTACGTTTCAACATTCATCAATCCAGTGCGCAGGCTCACGCAGTTTGCCGAGATCTACATGCAGGGCACCGCCGGCTTCGAGCGCTTCCTTGAGATCATGCGCACCGAGCCCGAGATCGTCGATGCCCCGGACGCAGTCGATATCGGCCGCGTCCGCGGCGATATCGCGCTCAACGACGTAAGCTTCACCTACGACAGCGCCGAAGTTCTGCACCACGTTTCGCTCCGTGCCGAGGCAGGCAAAACGCTTGCGCTCATCGGCCCGTCCGGCGGCGGCAAGACCACGATCAGCCAGCTGATCATGCGGTTTTACGACGTGTCCGACGGCAGCGTCACCGTTGACGGAAAGGACGTTCGCGGCATAACTCAGGCCTCGCTGCGGCGCAATATCGGCATCATCCAGCAGGATGTTTACATGTTCGCAGGCACCGTGCGCGAGAACATCCGCTACGGCCGCCCGGATGCGACCGACGAGGAGATCGTCGAGGCCGCGCGCCTTGCCGAGCTGCACGACGAGATCATGCAGATGCCCGACGGCTACGACAGCTACATCGGCGAGCGCGGCGTGATGCTCTCCGGCGGCCAGAAGCAGCGCATATCCATCGCACGCGTGTTTTTGAAAAATCCGCCCGTGCTCATCCTCGATGAAGCAACCAGCGCGCTGGATACCGTCACCGAGCGCCGCATTCAGGCCTCGCTCGACCGGCTCTGCGTCGGACGCACGAGCATCGTCATTGCCCACCGCCTGTCAACCATCCGCAATGCCGACAGCATCGCTGTCATCGAGCACGGCCGCATCACCGAGCAGGGAGCGCACGAAGAGCTCCTCGCCCTCGGCGGCACCTATTTTTCGTTGGCGAATTGAGGCGGCTGCGGATACATATATCTCTGGTAGCCCGGTGCCGAAGTTACCGACGAAACCGGGAAACTGCCGCCACACATTAGTGCGGTGTTTAATTTTTGCACCGCACCCCAATGGCTCACCTGTCAAGGGGAGCGAGCAGCTTTGCTGCCGAGGGGTTGAATTAAAGCGCACACCATACCTGTTTACTCTCAGCTATTACCTCTCCGGTGCGACATCAGTCGCTTGTAGGGAACAGGCTCGCCCGTTCCGCGTGTGATGGTTTTGCCGATAGTTCCCGGTCGGGCTGACGAAATAAACGTATCGGTATCGGTGCTTATGCGCCTCTGAAAAAACGGATAAATCCGTTCCCTACGGGGTGCGGAGCAAAACTCAGCAGCGCATTATTGGGCTGCGAGGCAGCCACGGTTTCCTCCAATGTCCCGAACCGGGTTGCCAGAGATAACCGTATCCGTGACTGCGTCAAATCGAAATTAAAAAATTGAAATAATTAATGCGCTATTCACATATTGTTCACAATTTAACGGGCAAGTTGTGTATAATATGTAAACAGGAGAATGCAATATATCAGGCGGTTTGGCCAAATTTTTTTAAATATCATTTGGTCAGGCTGCTTTTTTTAGGCAAATTTACTAAGAATAAAGTTAAAAATTTTTCATAAAACTCTGTCATTTCTTCTTTACTATTTTGACATTGTGTGTTACACTGACAAAAGTCAAACAAAATTGGGAGATTTGTATTGGCTTTTAATTTTTTCATTAAGTCTTTAAGTAATATTTTATACATAATTAGGGAGGAATAAAATGAAACGAGTATTACTTATGGTCTTCAGCATCATCCTTATCCTCGCGTGCATATTCGGCCTGTTCGCCTGCGTCGCCGGCGTTCGTGACGTGCTGAATATCAGCGACTATAAGAGTGCTGACGCTGCCTACGCAAGAGAGAATATTGAAACGGCGCTTGCAGGCATTGCCCAACTCAAAGAGAACGAAGAGACCTACCTGACCGGTGTCGGAACCTACACCGACGGTCTCAGCCAGTACTCAAAGGGTCTGAGCGACTATGCCGCAGGCCAGGCTACCCTCGCAGCAGGCGAGAAAACTCTTGCCGAGGGCTATGCAGCCTATGAAGCAGGCAAGAAAAAGCTCGCAGAGGGCCAGGCTACTATCGACGCCAACACCCAGGCTTATAACGAAGGCAAGGAAAAGCTCGCGAAGATCGAGCCGCTGCTGCCTTATCTCAACCAGTACGTCCAGTTCCGCGACGGCACCATCGCAAAGCTGCCCGGCTTTGACAGCGCGCAGGTGTGGTTTGTTTCCGTTGTCCGTCCCATCGCGTCCAACATGGGTCTGAACATTCCCTCAGATGTAACAGACTTCCCGGCATACGTCAACCAGATGGTCGCCGACGGCAAGGCTCAGCTCAAAGCCTATGAAGACGGCCTTGCGGAGCTCGCAGCCGGCAAGAAGCAGCTTGCAGAGGCCGAGAAGCAGCTCGCGGCAGGCGAGGCAAAGCTCGCGGCAGGCCGCCAGGACCTCGCAGCAGGCGCAAACAAGCTTGCTGTGGCGAAGGGTCAGCTTGCCGACGGCAAGGCTCAGCTTTCCGTTTTCGAGCAGGGTGAGCTCACCCTGGTAGACGGCGCAAGAGCATTTTTTGAAGGCGAGCAGCCCTGCTTCAGCTTCTACGGCGGCGAGCAGACCGTTAAGTCCCTGCCCGAGTATCTGGCAATCGAGTTCGGCCTCGAGATCCCCGACAACCTCATCGTCAAGGAAGACGGCCGCGCACATGTAAACGAAGAAGCTTACGAGGAGTTCGGCGAGTACGTCATCTCCAACATGTATAAAGTTGACGAGAACGGCGCAGTCGTTGAGAAGAACGGCTACCCGATGCTCGACCTTGACAAGTACGAGATTCTCTGCGACAAGGCAGAGCAGTACCTGCAGGATCAGGAAGCCGACATCAAGAGCGAGGGTTATGTCCGTCTCGGTATGTATGTTGCTCTGGCAGTTGCAGCCGTCCTCGGCATCATCGCCGGAATCTTCGGCATCGTTGCGGCAGTCAACGGCAGCAAGCGCACCGGCAAGACCCTGAGCCTGATCTCAGCCATCATGGCAGTTGCAGTCCTCGTCACCGGCCTTGTCACCAAGTTCCATGATTATGTTTACACCATCCGTGTTGACTCGGCAGGCAACTATGTCAGTGAGACCGCGGCAAAGCTCGACTTTGTTCCCGTTCAGGAATACACCGGCTCGCTCCATCTGACCGCTATCTGCGTCCTGGCAGGAGCCGCGATCCTCGGCGTGATCTTCGCGTTCATCGCAAGCAAGGCAGCCAAGGATAAGGAAGCAGCTCTCGCGGCCGCAGCGGCCGAGGATAACGACGAAGACGTCGGCTACACTCCGGAAGCATACGCCGCAGCTTACGCAGCAGCAGAGGCGGCCATAGCCGCAGCCGCTGCCGAAAAAGCAGCCGCAGCCTCCGCTCAGGCAGCAGACGAAACCGTCATCGAGGCAGAGCAGCCTGCTCCCGAAGCATCCGACGAGGAGACCGTTAAGGAGTAATTTTTAGAGGCGTTTTTTAGAGGCGCATTGGGGCAGCTACGGATACATTTATTGCGGCGTCCCGGTTCGGAACATTGGTGAAAACCGTAGCGTTTCGCGTTTTTTAGTGACGAATTGGCGCACCTACGGATACGCATATTGCGTGAACCCGGCTCGAGGGTGCTGACTAGACCGTAGCGTTTCGCGTAACGCAGGTGCTGTAATAAATTCCGCGCCGCCCGATTTAAAACCTCAGCAAAAACAATAACTGCATCGTACTACAACAGTACGATGCAGTTTTTTTTAGTGACGAATTGACGCACCTACGGATACACATATTGCGTGAACCCGGCATCGAGTGTGCCGGTAAAACCATGGCTGCCTCGCCATACATAAGTGCGTTGCCGAGTTTTGCGCTGCACCCTGTAGGGAACAGACTTGTCTGTTTTTTAGAGGCGAATTACTGCACCTACCGATACATTTGTTGCTGTTGCCCGATCGGTGGGTGCTGACGAAACCATAAAAATCGGGCGAGCATTGCTCGCCCGATTTTAATAATGTAGCGGTTAGCACCGCAGATTTAATAACACCTCATCTGCCGCAAGCGGCACCTTCCCCTCAAGCTCCGCAAGGGGAAGGCGAAAGGCGGTGCGCCGCAAAACTCAGCACCGCACTTATGTATGGCAGCAGCTTTACGGTTTTGTCGGTACCCTCGACACCGGGATACCGGAAATCACCGTATCCGTAGCAGCCTTAATTCGCCACTAAAAGCTCGGCGATCTGGACGGCGTTGGTTGCGGCACCCTTGCGGACCTGGTCGCCGCAGCACCAGATGTTCAGGCCGCGCTCATCGGTGAGATCCTCGCGGATGCGTCCGACGAAAACGAGATCCTGGTTCTGCGTGTCCAGCGGCATGGGGTATTGCAGTGCGTTGAGATCGTCAACGAGCTTCACGCCGGGAGCGGCTGCGATGACCTCGCGCGCACGCTCGACGGAGATCTTTTCTTTGGTTTTCAGGCAGATGGAAACGCTGTGGCTGCGCACGACGGGCACGCGCACGCAAGTGCAGCTGACCTTCAGCTCGGGAAGATGCATGATGCGTCTGCCCTCGTTCTGAAGCTTCATTTCCTCGGAGGTGTAGCCGGCAAACTGCTCGCCGCCGATCTGCGGAATGACGTTGTAGGCGATCTGGTACGCAAAAACCTTCGGCTCGTAGCTTTCGCCCTTGGCAAGAGCCTCGACCTCGCCGAAAAGCTCCTTCGGGCCGGCAGCGCCTGCGCCGGAAACGGCCTGATAGGACGAAACGACCATGCTCTCGATGGGGGAGACTGCGTTGAGCGCGTTGACCGCGGTGCAGGAGATGACGGTGGTGCAGTTGGGGTTTGCGATGACGCCCTTGTGCTTTTTCACGTCCTCGGGGTTTATCTCGGGAACGACGAGGGGAACGTCGGGGCAGAGGCGGAACGCGCTGGAGTTGTCGATAAACACAGCTCCCGAGGCCTTGATGTCATCGACAAAGCGCTCGGCAATGTCGTTCTCGGCAGCGCCCAGGATGATATCCAGACCCTCAAAGTTTTCTCTGCATGCCTCGACGACGACGTGGCCGTTTATCTCCTTGCCTGCGGAGTTGCGGCTTGCAAGCAGCCTCAGCTCACCGACGGGGAAGCTGCGCTCGGCGAGAATTTTCATCATTTCCTGTCCGACGGCACCGGTCGCGCCGAGAATACCTACGTTGTATTTTTTCATTTTGACTTTACTCCTTATTTTACAAAGCTATTATATAGTACGCGCACGCAGCTTTCAAAATCATCGTTATTTACGCCGACGATAATGTTCAGCTCGTCCGGACCCTGGGATATCATGCGGATGTTGATGCCGGCCTTGCCGAGCGCGGCGAAAATGCGGCCGGATGTGCCGGGCTTGAAGGCCATCTGGCGGCCGACGGCGGCAACGACGGAAATTCCGCCGGTTATCTGGATATTGTCGGGGCTGAGCGCATCGCGGATCTCGCCGACGATGGAATAAATGCGATCTTTTGCCTTGTCGGCGGCGACGACGAACGACACGCTGTCGATGCCGGAGGGAGTGTACTCAACGCACACGCCGTGCTTTTCAAAAACCTCGAGCATCTGCCGCAGCGAGCCCATCTGCGAGCTCATCCCGGTCTTGGAAACGGTGATGATGGAGAAATTTTTGCGCCCGGCTATGCCGGTGATGAAGCGGTCACTAATCTCCTCGTCGGCAAAGCGCTCCATGATAAGCGTGCCGGGGTGATCCGGCTCGTTCGTGTTTCGGATGTTCAGCGGAATATTCTTTTCGCGCACGGGGAACACCGCTCCCTCATGCAGCACCTGCGCGCCCATGTAGCTCAGCTCGCGCAGCTCGTTGTAGGTTATGCGCTCGATAGTGTCGGGATCGTCAACTATGCGCGGATCGGCCATGAGTATGCCGGAAACGTCCGTCCAGTTTTCGTAAACGTCGGCGTCCAGCGCCGCTGCTGCCAGCGCACCGGTCACGTCGCTGCCGCCGCGCGTGAGCACGCGGATGCTGCCGTCGGGCATTGCGCCGTAAAAGCCGGGAGTGACTATTCTGCGGCCGGAGGCAAGGCGCTCAAGATCCTCGTAGGAGCGCTCCTTGTCGATGGTGCCGTCGAAGGAAAAATGCAGCCAAAGCTCCGCGTCGAGAAAGTCGTAGCCGAGGAAATCGGCCATGAGCTTTGCCGAAAAATATTCGCCGCGCGAGACGAGCTTATCCTTGGATATGCCGGCCTCTATCTCCTCGCGCAGCGCGGAAAGCTCGGAGTCGATATCGACCGAAAGCCCAAGCTCGGCGCATATCTCGCGATAGCGGTCGGCGATCATATCGAACACGGGGTCGCAGCTTACGCCGTACTTTTTGTGCGCGTGGCACAGATACAGAAGATCGGTAAGCTTGTGGTCGTCCTTGAAGCGCTTGCCGGCGGCGGAAACTACGATGACCTTGCGCGCCGGATCCGCCTCGATGATGGACTTGACTTTTCTGAACTGCCCGGCGTCCGCCATTGACGAGCCGCCGAATTTTGCAACCTTTAACATTGTAATTATATGAGCCCGGCTATGAACACTCCGGGGTCTGCCTCCTTTGCCTTTACTGCCCATGCGTGCATTTTCGCAACGGGAACGGGCATCGTTACAACACCCTCGCCGCATTTTTCCGCTTCGATCGAGCTTAAAAACTCGTCGCTGCCGGAAAAGCGCACATAGTACGGGTGCGAAGCAACGTTGTTGTCAACGGGAACGTCCCGCACGAGCGAGGTGTAGAAGCTCTTCACGCCGCCGATTATGTCGGCGCAGTCGGCCACGGCGTTGTACGCGGTGGGGTAGCGCCCGGCGCCCTGACCGTAAAAGCTCTCCTTGCCGGTAAGCTCCGTGACGAAGGAAATGACGTTGCGGTTTGTTGAGACCGCAGCCTCAAGCTCGCCCGAGGGCACAAAGCACGGCTCAACATAGCAGCTCACGGCGCCCGATGCGCTCTTTTCGCCGAATGCGAGCATTTTGCAGATGCGCGATCTGCTCTCGGCTGCGGCAATGTCGCAGGATAAAATGCTGCGGATGCCGAACACGGGAACATCCGATTCCGAAAGGCAGGCATCGAACGCAACGTTTGCAGATATGACGGCTTTGCGCTGGATATCCAGTCCGTCGATGTCTGCGGAAGGGTCAGCCTCGGCATAGCCGAGCTTCTGCGCCTCGGCGAGAACCTCGGAAAAGTCCGAGCCGTCGGTGTGCATCGCGTCGAGGATGAAGTTCGTCGTTCCGTTCATGATGCCGCAGAACGACTGCACGCTGTCGAGCCGCTTCACACGCTCGAGATTGACCAGCCACGGAATGCCGCCGCCGACCGCCGGGGTGCAGCGGAACGCAACGCCGCATTCTGCCGCAAGCGAGACAAGTTCTTTATAATAATGTGCAACAAGGTGCTTATTTGCCGTAACGACGTTTTTGCCGGCTCTCATCGCCGCCGCGACGTATTCAAACGCCGGCGACAGGCCGCCCATGACCTCGACGACAGTATCGACCTCTTTATCATTTAATATAATGTTTATGTCCTTAACGGCCTTTGCGCCAAGCTCCGGCTTGTCCCTGCGCACGAGAACGTATTTGACCGACATATCCGCGCGCTTATCCGCGATCTCCAGAACGCCGCCGCCGACAACTCCGCAGCCCAAAAGTGCAATGTTCATATCTTTACCGCCTTTATGTGTCTTTCAGTCAAAAACATATGTTTTTGAGATGAGAACAATATAACATGAGCATCGATAATATGCAAGTCTTTTCTTCAAAAACCATGTAAAAAAGCAACAATAAGCGACCGGCAAAATAGGGCAGAATGACGAAAATGCAATTTGCAAGAATAAAACTTGCAGGAGCGCGCCCCACGGTTTTGCAACTACATATAGTCCCAAATTGCAAAATAGTGAGCAGATATTGCAAAAACGCTTGAAAAAACGGCGAAAATTTAATTAAAAATACATTAGCTTGCGAAAATTTTTGCAAATTTCCAAAGTCCGAATTTCATTTTTGGACTTGAAATGCCGCTCCTGAGAGTGTATAATGCATTTGTGATGAATTTTTACAGATGACATTATTCAAAACAGAAAATTCAGATTCAACAGGAGGAAAAACATAATGAAAAGAATAATAGCTATGCTTCTGGCTGTTGTTATGGTCTTCGCGCTGTGCGCTTGCTCGAACGGCGGAGATAACGGCGGCACAGACGCAAAAGATGACGGCAAAGTCAGCCTCGACTTCGTGACCGGCGGCGAGCAGGGCACCTACTATGCCTTCGGTACCGTTCTGGCACAGCAGGTCTCCGATAAGACCTCTACCACCGTTACCGCAGTCGTCAGCAAGGGTTCTCAGGCAAACGTTGAGGATATCCACGCAGGCGCAGCTCAGCTCGGCTTCGTACAGTCCGACGTTATGAGCTATGCTTACAACGGCGAGAAGCTCTTCACCGATAAGATCGACGACTTCTCCGTAGTCGCAGCTCTGTACATGGAGCAGGTCCAGATCGTGACCCTCAATCCCGACATCAAGACCGTTGCCGACCTCAAGGGCAAGACCGTTTCCATCGGCGCAAAGGGCTCGGGCGTTTACTTCAACGCACTTGACCTTCTCGGCGCATACGGCCTGACCGAAAACGACATCAAGGCAGAGTATCTTGACTTCGGCGATTCCGCAGACAGCCTCAAGGACGGCAAGATCGACGCAGCATTCGTTGTCGCAGGCGCTCCCACCCCCGCAATTCAGGACCTCGGCACCGGCAAGCAGGTCTACCTCGTCTCCCTCGACAAGGAGCACGTTGACAGCCTGATCGCTTCCAGCCCCTACTACAAAGAGTACACCATCTCCAAGGACGTCTACAACACTCCCGAAGACGTGACCACCGTTGCTGTTGCAGCAGTCGTCATCGCTCGCAACGACGTTTCCGAGGCAGCTGTCTACAACTTTGTTTCCGCTATCTTCGATAACATCGACGAGATCGGCCACGCAAAGAAGGCAGAGCTGAGCCTTGACTTTGCTTCTTCCATCACCGACGTACCGTACCATCCCGGTGCTGCAAAGTACTTCGCGGAGAAGGACATCACCGTTAACACCGCCGCATAAGTTTAACGGCATCTTAACGCAAAACTAAAGTATAATTAATGACTACGGCACTTTTTTGTGCCGTAGTCATTGCAGTAAATGCATTACAACAAAGACTCCCGGTGCTTTGTTGAGTTCAGAGACCCCCTGAGCTCAACAAAGCATCGGAATGAAAGGATTGTTCTCGTATGTCTCTGTCCAAGAAAAAGGATCCGACGGCTCCGGCTGAGGAGATAAAGACTGACAGCGCATCGTCCGATGAGCTTGAGACCGTTTCCGCTGCCGAGGTCGATGAGGTCATGAAAAAGTATGACCGCGAGTCGAACACCCGTATCTGGACGGGCGCGCCGCAGATGGTCATCCGCTGCATCATGGCGCTGTTCTCGGTCTACTGCATTTTCTCGACCCTGTGGAGCACGGCGTCGCTTGAGGTCCGCCTCATGATCTTCCTCGGCTGCGTTGACCTCATGGGCTTTTTGTACTACCCCATGAGCAAGCACCATGTCAAGGAAAACTACATCCCGTGGTTTGACTGGATCATCATGATCGTGGGCTCTGCCTGCTTCTTCTATTATGCGTTCAACTTTGACTCCATAATCGCCGTGCTGACCAGCGCGTCGAAAATGACCCCGACCTTCATTGTCATCGGCATTGTCGGCATTCTCTCCCTTGTCGAGCTGTGCCGCAGATGCGTCGGCGTTCCCATCCTGTGCGTTGCCGGCGCACTGGTCGTGTACACGTTCTGGAGCATGCTCTCCAAGGGCATGGATATCCAGCTCGTTCTCGGCCGCGTGATCTACACGCTGTTCTACACCACCGGCGGCGTTATCGGCACCCCGATAAACGTCTGCGCAAAGTTCATCGTCGTATTTATCGTCTTCGGCGCGTTCCTTGAGCGCACCGGTATCGCAAAGTTCTTCATCGACCTTGCAAACAAGGTAGCCGGTGCTTCCTCCGGCGGCCCGGCAAAGGTCGCGGTCATATCCTCGGCTCTGTGCGGCATGGTTTCCGGCTCCTCGGTCGGCAACACTGTCACCACCGGCTCCGTCACCATCCCCATGATGAAAAAGACCGGCTACAAGCCCGAGTTTGCAGGCGCCGTTGAAGCCGCTGCATCCACCGGCGGCCAGATCATGCCCCCCATCATGGGCGCGGCGGCGTTCCTGATGGCAGAGTATGTCGGCATTTCTTACGGCGAGATCGCGCTCAAGGCGATACTCCCGGCGTTCCTGTACTTTGCAGGTATATTCATTGCGGTCCACCTCGAAGCAAAGAAGCTTGGCCTCAAGGGCATTTCGCGCAGCGAAATGGTTCCCGGCAAGGAGCTTGCCGTCAAGAGCTATCTGCTCATCCCCATCGTTCTGCTGGTCGTTCTCGTCAGCCTGAACGTTTACACCATGCAGAAGGCAGCGGCACTGTCCATCATCGCGGCCATCGTGGTCGGCGTTATCAATAAGGACAGCCGCCTTACTCCGGCAAAGTTCCTCGAAGCTCTCGAAGCCGGCGGCAAGGGCACCATCACCGTCGCCGTCGCCTGCGCAATGGCAGGTATCATCGCAGGCTGCATCACCGTAACCGGTCTTGCCTCCAAGCTCATCACCGCCATCGTCGCCCTGTCCGGCAACACCCTTATCATCGGCCTGTTCCTGACCATGATCTGCTGCATCATCCTCGGCATGGGTGTTCCCACCACGGCTAACTACTGCATCATGGCGGCGACCTGCGCGCCCATCCTCATGAAGCTCGGCGTGCCCACGGTCGCGGCTCACTTCTTCGTGTTCTATTTCGGCATCGTCGCCGATATCACTCCGCCTGTTGCGCTTGCAGCCTATGCCGGCAGCGCGATAGCAAAGTCAAACCCGATGAAAACCGGCGTCAATGCGACAAAGCTCGCCATCGCCGCGTTCATCGTCCCCTATGTTTTCGCTTACAGCCCCTCGATGCTCTTTGTTGATGTTGAGAGCTGGGTCGATATCGTCACCATCTGCCTGAGCGCGATGCTCGGTATCTACGGCGTCGCAGCCGGCCTAAACGGCTTTGTCAAGCGCAAGCTCAACTGGCTGTTCCGCATCCTGTTCATCGTCGGCGGACTGACCCTCATCATCCCCGGCTGGAAGACCGACGCGATCGGCCTCATCCTCGTCGGCGGACTGACCGCATACGAGTTTATCATGGCTAAGAAAGAGCAGAACGAGGCCATGGCATAAGTCGCAAAAACGTTTGACTTTTTCAAAAAATCTGCTATAATCACACATGTTGTGTAGCAAAAAGAGCGTAAGTCCAAACCGGACTTACGCTCTTTTTATTTTTTCAGAGGCGCTTTGACGCTGCTACGGATACGCATATTGCGGTTGCCCGGTTCGAGGGTGCAGTGAAAACCGTAACTGCCTCGCCATACATTAGTGCGGTGCTGAGTTTTGCAGCGCACCCTCATTGGCTCACCTGCAAGGGGAAGCTGTCGGCTCTCAGCTCACTGCTATCAGCTGCGGCAAAGCCCCACGGTTTTCTCCGCACCCTCGAACCGGGCACCAGAGATAGCCGTATCCGTGACTGCGTCAATTCGCCACTAAAAAAGGAGGAAATATGAGAAACAGAGAAGTCAAAATGAAGCCGCTGGCGGCGAGCATACTGTCGCTGTCGCTTTTAACGGTAATGGCCGGTGCGGCGGTCGCCCCGGCGCTTGAGGTGATACGCCGGCATTTTTCCGACGCAAGCCAGCTCGAGGTGCAGCTTGTTGTGTGCATGCCGGCGCTGTTTATCGTGATAACGAATATGTTCTTCGGCCGCCTTGCCTCGCGCTTCGGCGCGCGCACGCTGACGATGGCCGGCCTTGCGCTTTACACGGTCGGCGGCGCTGCGGCAGGCCTGTTTAATTCGATCTGGGCGGTGCTTGTCATGCGCGCGCTCGTCGGTGTGGGCGTCGGCATAATCATGCCGCTGTCAACCGGGCTTTTGAACTATTACTTTGCGCCGGAAAAGCGCGAGGGACTGATGGGCCTGTCATCGGCGGCAAACCAGCTCGGCGGCGTTGTGGCAACGCTTCTGGCCGGCGTGCTTGCCAATATCAGCTGGCGCCTGAGCTTTCTGGTGTACCTCATGGGGCTTATCAGTATTGTGCTGTGCCTTATCTTCATGCCAAACGACCGCATACGCTCGGGTGAAAGCGCCGACGCGGAAAAAGGCGGTTCTGGCGGCGTCTGGCGCAGGAACTGGGGCTATATCCTGTGCATGTTCCTGCTCATGACCGCGTTCTTTATCTACCCGGCAAACTTCGCCATCGTGACCGCTGCCGAGGGCGCGATACCCATGAGCCTGTGCGCGGTGATCATGGCCGGAACCGACCTCGTCGCGTTCGGCGGAGGCCTGGCGTTTGTGTGGGTAAAGCGCGCAAGCGGCAAATGCGCGCGCCTTGTCGCGCCGGCGCTGTTCCTGCTCGGCTACTGCCTGCTGGCTTTCGTCGGCGGCTGGGGCGGAACGATCGCAGGCTCGGCTCTTGTCGGATTTGCCAACGGCGTCGGAGTGCCGTTTATCATCTCGTCGGCTTCGGCAAACGAGGGCAAGGCCGCCGCGACTACGGTCATGCCGCTGATCTCCGCGTCGCTGTATCTGTCGCAGTTTTTAAGCCCGTTCATCCTCTCGCTCGTGTCGGGGCTGTCCTCGGGAGCCGTGAAGCTTCCGTATTACCTCGCTGTCGGCGTGAGCGCGGCGTTTTTGCTGTTTGCTCTCTTCGCGCCGGACAAAACAATGAATAAATAAGTATGATCGCCGTGAGTGCGGAAAAATCCGCACTCACGGTTTTTTGCTGCCGCTTACGCTGCCGATTCCGCCGTTTTCAGCATGTCCCGGATGCTGATGCCGTAGCCCGAGGTCGGGTCGTTCACGAAAACGTGCGTCACAGCGCCGACGAGCTTTCCGTTCTGGATGATGGGACTTCCCGACATGCCCTGAACGATGCCGCCGGTCTGCGCCAGAAGCTCGGGATCGGTCACCGTCAGCATGACGGTCGTGCCCTCCGCCGAGGAGTACACTTTTTTGATCTCGATGCCGTATTCGCGCGTTTCCTCGCCGCTGAGCGTGCATCTTATCGTCGCCTTGCCGGTCTCAAAATCGCCGGTCTCGAGCGTCGGACCGTCAAAGTCGGCCTTGCCGAAGATGCCGCAGCCGCAGTTTATGCGGATATCGCCGAGGAATTTTGTGCAGTCGGTTTTGCCGTCGAGCTGCCCCGGTGCGCCAACCTCGCCGGGTACGATGCCGACTATCTGCGCCTTGTAGATGCCGCCGTCGCCGAGCGGCAGAGCCTCGCCGGTCGCCTCGTCGCTGATGCTGTGGCCGAGCGCGCCGTAAACGCCGGTCTCGGGGTCATAAAACGTCAGCGTGCCGACGCCGCTCACGCCGTCGCGCAGCCAAAGCCCGAGCTTCCACGCGCCGTCGGAGTCCTGTGCCGGCGTGATGTTCAGCTGCTTTGCCTTGCCGCCGCGCTCGATCGTAACGGTCGTCTCGCTGCCGTCAAGCTGCGCGAGCGCCGTTTTGAAGTCCTGCGCCGTACCGATGTCGGCTCCGCCGAGCCGCGTTATGACGTCGCCCTTTTTAAGCCCTGCCTCCGCTGCCGGAGAGCGCTTGCCGTTCGGCGTTTGAACCTCCGAAACGCCTGCCACAACAACGCCGTCGGTCGTCATGCGTATGCCGACGGCGCCGCCGCCCGGCACGAGCGATTCGGCAAACGCCGCCGCACTCAGCACAACGCACAGCACCGCCGACAGCGCCGCCGCCATGATTTTTTTGATCGTCATATCTCACCTCCACACATAAAGTATGTGGTCTTGAGCGTAAAATATATTTCAGAACCGCACTTTAACTTTTACCTTTTTAGAGGCGAATTGACGCACCTACCAATACATCTATCTCTGGTAGCCCGGTGTCGAAGTTACCGACAAAACCGGATTTGCCTCGCGTAACGCAAGTGCGGTGTAAAAATATGCACCGCACTCCGTAGGGAACGGTTTCATCCGTACCGAAACAGAATCGTAGGGGCGAGCATTGCTCGCCCGTGTGTTCTTGTTTTGCCGGCAGTCCCCGGTCGGGATACCGCAATAAATGTATCGGTACAATGTAAAAGCGCCTCTAAAATGCCTTCCCCTGTGTAGCTTGAGGGGAAGGTGTCACCTTGGTGACGGATGAGGTGTTATTAAATCTGCGGCGTTAACCGCCACATTTTTTAGTGGCGCATCAACGCTGCTACCAATACATTTTTTGCGTCAGCCCGACCGGAAGCTACTGGCAAAACCATAGCGAGCGGAACGGATAAATCCGTTCCCTACAAGCGCGGTGCAGAATTTAACACTTCACTAATGTGTGGCGGCAGTTTTACGGTTTTGTCGGTAACTTCGACACCGGGCAACAAAACGCTATGCCGCACTAACGTAGCGCGAGACGAATACGGTTTACACCAATGTCTCGATACCGTGACACCAGAGATATGCGTATCCGTAGCAGCCTAAAAGCGCTATTAAAAAAGGGGGTTTTATATAATATGAAGGTTTTGAAGCTTGGCTCTGTCGGACCGTCGGTGGAGCTTTTGCAGCTTGCGCTGGGGCGCGCAGGCGCGCGCTCGCTTGCGCCGGACGGCATTTTCGGCAGCGCCACGAAGGCCGCGCTGCGTGCCTTTCAGTCCGATAACGGTCTTGCTGCCGACGGCGTTGCAGGCCCTGCGACGCACCGCGCGCTTATGCCGTATTACACGGGCTTTGCCTCACACCGCATCCACCGCGGCGACACGCTGTTTGCGCTCTCGCAGCTTTACAATGTGCCGCTGACGGCGATCCTGACGGCAAATCCCGGTATAGTTCCGGAAAAGCTCGCCGTCGGCAGCTCTGTCGTGATTCCGCTCCCGTTTGATATTGTGCCCACAAATATCAGTTTTACATCCGCACTCGTTTCCTATTGCGTGCGCGGCATCGCGGCGCGGTATCCGTTTGTGAAAACCGGGCAGTTCGGAAAATCGGTCATTGGCCGGCCGCTGTGGTATCTTTCGATCGGCGAGGGCGAAAAAAGCGTTTTCTACAACGCCGCGCACCACGCAAACGAGTGGATAACCGTTCCGCTGCTGCTTTCATTTGCCGAAAAACTCGCGCGCGCATATGCCGAGGGCGGAAAAATTTTCGGCCGCAGTGCGAAAGAAATTTACCAAAGCGCCGCCGTTTACATAGCGCCCTGCGTTGACCCGGACGGAGTTGACCTCGTCACCGGCGAGCTTACGAGCGGCGAATTTTACGACGGCGCCAAGCGCATCGCGCAAAATTACCCCGACGTTCCGTTTCCGTCGGGTTGGAAGGCGAATATCCGCGGCACGGATCTTAACCTTCAATATCCGGCCGGGTGGGAGCAGGCGAGGGAGAACAAATTCGCCCTCGGCGTTGTCGGTCCGGCCCCGGCCGACTATGTCGGCTCGGCTCCGCTGTCCGCGCCGGAGAGCCGCGCAATGTATGATTTCACGCTCGCGCTCTCGCCGCAGCTCACTCTGGCTTACCACACCCAGGGCGAGGTGATCTACTGGCGCTATCTCGACCTCCTGCCGCCGCGCTCTCGCGAGATAGCCGACACGTTTTCCGCCGTTTCGGGCTATGCCGCCGAGGAAACGCCCTTTGCCTCGGGCTTTGCCGGATACAAGGACTGGTTTATCCAAAATTTCGACCGCCCCGGCTACACGATCGAGGCCGGGCGAGGAGTCAATCCTCTGCCGCTCGGGCAATTTGACCAAATATTTGAGGATAATTTGGGCATATTGACGCTTGCGCCTTTGCTGATCTGATGCAATAGCACTGTAAAATGTAAAGCATAGGCGGCGGTAATGTAAACATTTTCTGAAATTCCTTGATTGAAATGCTCCCGTGAGATATAATTATAAAATATTCTCAGCAAACTCACGGGAGGAAAGAATGAAAAAACGTATACTTAGCATGCTGCTGGTGCTTGCGCTGGTGCTGACGATGATACCGGCAAGCGCGCTGGCCGAAACAATAAACGACGATAACGTTTTCCTCAAGCAGAGCGGCAGCGGAAAATGTACGCTGACCTCGGCTGTCATGATGCTGCGCCGCCGCGCCATAATCGACGGAAACGCCGACTGGGAGTCGATAACCGAATCAACGCTCGGCTCGGTCGCGTGGATAAACGGCACGGGCATGAGATACAGCTACTCCTATATGGGCATGTCCGTTGACGTAAAAAGCTACTCCGACATGAGCGCTGCGGAGAAAAAATCCGCGCTGCTTGCCCTGCTGGACAAGCACCCCGAGGGCATTGAGATCTATGACGGCAATATCCCCCACGCGGTGCTGCTGACCGATTACGACGCCGATACGGATACCTTCTACTGCGCCGACCCCGGCACGGCCGCAAAGCGCATCAAGCTTTCGCAGAGCTGGAACGCAACAAACCGCGGCTCGCAGGATAACGTCATTGCGAACATCACGCAGATATGGTACATAACCAACAAATCCGGCGGCGGCCCCGGCCTTCTGACGGTCAAGCTCGACCCCAACGGCGGTACGTGCTCCGAGGCAAACGCCTATGTCACTGCCGAGGGCACCGTGAAATCGCTGCCGACGCCAACGCGCGACGGCTACGCATTCACCGGCTGGTTCGACGCTGCCTCCGGCGGAACGAAGATCACAAGCTCGTATAAATTCACAAAGGATACCACTATCTACGCTCAGTGGCAGCGCGTTCCGTGCATAATGCTCGACCCCTGCGGCGGCGAATGCGACACGCTGTATGTCTATGCGACCATAGACGGCAAGATAAGCTCCCTGCCCACGCCGACCATGGACGGCTTCCGTTTCCTCGGCTGGTATGACGCTCCCGAGGGCGGCAATAAGGTAACAACGAGCACTCCCGTTTTGAAGGATATCACGCTCTACGCTCAGTGGAAGGATACTACCATCCGCGGAGAATGCGGCAGCAACCTCAAATGGAGCCTCAACGAGGACACCGGAGTTCTGCGCATTAGCGGCAGCGGCGAGATGAGCGATTATCACTCGGCCGATGGGCTTGAGTCGCCCTGGCACGACTATGCCGCGTCGATAAAGTCTGTTGTCATCGGCTCTGGCGTTAAAACCGTCGGCAATTATGCCTTTGCCGGCCTCAAAAATCTAAAATCCGTTGAGATAAACGCCGAGCTCAAGCGCCTTGGCGACGGTGCGTTCTACGGCTGCACCGCGCTGAACGATATCGAGGGCATCGAGGGCGTCAGGATCATCGGCAACGAATGCTTCCGCGGCTGCTCGGCTCTTTCGACTATAGGCATCCCCTCCGGCTGCACAAGCGTCGGAAGCTACGCCTTTGCAGGCACGGCGATAAAGAGCATATCCGTTCCCAAAAGCGTAACGAACATCGGCGAGGGCGCATTCTCCGGCTGCAAAAAGCTCAGCTATGCCGAGCTGCCCTCCGGCATTTCGGCCGTGTCCGGCTCGCTGTTTTCCGGCTGCACGGCGCTCGAGGCGTTCTTCGTTAAGGACGACTCCAGCTACGGCGGCAGCGGCATGACGATAGAAACAAACGCATTTTACGACTGCACCGCCCTGCGCGAGGTCGGCATATACAGCCGCGCCGACAGCCTGCGCATAGCAAAAAACGCATTTTCCGGCTGCAAGGGCCTCAAGTCCGTGTCCATCGACTGCCGCAGCCTTGTCCTTGACGACAACGCATTCCCATCGTCCGCGAAGATCGACTACATAAACATCTCCGGCGAATACGGCTATGTTGCGCCGAATGCATTCCAGGGCGTTTCGACCACCGTGGTCTATCCTGCAAACGGCACGAAGTGGGGCGAGCACAAGGGCAAAAACTACGGCGGCTCCCTTGTTTGGGAGAGCTACGATAACCACGTCCACGATTATAAGACCACCGTTGTTGCGCCGACCTGCTCCGAGCGCGGCTACACGATATATGAGTGCAAAAGCTGTAACGAGAAGTTTGAATCAAGCTATGTGCGCCAGCTCGGCCACAACTTTGTAAACGGCGAGTGCTCGGTCTGCGGCATAAAAAACCCGTTTACCGACATTGACGCGCAGGGCAAACACGTTTACTACACCGATGCCATCATCTGGGCGGCGGAAAACAATATAACGAGCGGATACACGGCAACGAGCTTCCTGCCCGACGGGCAGTGCACGCGCGGACAGGTAGTTACCTTCCTCTGGCGTCTTGCCGGTCAGCCCGAGCCGACGAACTCCAAGAGCGGCTTTTCCGACGTCAAGGATAACGCGTATTACACGAAGGCCGTCACATGGGCTGCAGAGCGCGGCATAACGACAGGCGTTGATGACACTCATTTTGCGCCCGATGCCACCGTCACGCGCGCGCAGTTTGTGACCTTCCTCTGGCGCTATCTGGACAGGCCGGTTTACGGAACCTTCAATCCGTTTACCGACGTTTCGTCAAGCAGCGTTTTTGCCCCGGCGATACTCTGGGCATATGAAAACGGCGTCACCGCCGGCACTACGGCCACCACCTTTGCGCCCGGCGCAACGGCTACCCGCGCGCAGGTCGTGACCTTCCTTTACCGCACAAATAATCTGGAGAAGTAAAAATGAAAACCGCCGATGCCGATCGGCGGTTTTTTTAAAGAAACAGGGAGAAAAGATATGAGAAAGAGAGTGATAAGCCTTGTCCTTGCAGCGGTGATGCTGCTCGGACTTGCCCCGGCGGCGCTTGCCGACTCCGGGCGCAGCCGGCGCGAAAGCTTCATGAGCGTTGCCGAGTCGCAGCTCGGCTACCGCGAAAAATTCCAGAACGGCACAAAGTACGGCTCGTGGTACGGCCTGCCCGGCCAGCCGTGGTGCGCGATGTTCGTAAGCTGGTGCGCGCGCTATTCGGGCGTTCCCGAGAGTGTTATACCGAACTTTTCCGGCTGCTTCGGCGGCGTGAAATGGTTCAAGGAGCGCGGCCTGTGGCGCACGAAGGAGTACACTCCGCAGGCAGGCGATCTGCTGTTTATCGATGCGCTTGAGGCAAACGGCAAGCGCGACGGCCTTGCCGAGCACGTCGCCATTGTCGAGCGCGCAAGCGATACGACGATATACACCATCGAGGGCAACAGCATAAACGACATGGTCGAGCGCCGAGAAAGACCGCGCGACGACTCCGTTCTGGGTTACGCCACGCCGCAGTACGGCACGATCGGCTCACCCTCTGACACGATATCGGTATCCGGCGCCGTTGTTCCGAGCGGCACGCTCAGCGGCGAGGATTTCAGCATAAGCGGTTCTGTCCGCTCCGGCAGCGCCATAACATGGCTGTATGCCGATATCCGCAATCTGGACGGCGACTATTTCTCCTGCGTGCAGACATCCCCCAAGAGCAAAACTGCCGATCTTTATGCACTTAACGGCAAGCTCAATTTCTCCGTGCTCGGTCCCGGCAGCTATGAGCTGTTCATCGAGGCGGTTGACGAAAACTACAACTATATGCAAAAGCGCTATTCCTTCAAGGTCGCGGCGACGGACGTCTACCCCGACGGCAGGCATGCCGACTATGCCGAGGGCATACAGTGGGTCATCGACGAGGGCATATCCAACGGCACGAGCGCCGCAAAATTCCTGCCCGATGAGCAGTGCACCCGTGCGCAGGTCGTGACCTTTATCTGGCGCGCGGCAGGCCGCCCGGCACCGAAGAGCGAAACCTGCACCTTTTATGATGTTTCCGACGGCAGCTATTGCGCAAAGGCCGTGCAGTGGGCTGTCGAGCAGGGCATAACAAAGGGCATTTCCGCCGGGTATTTTGACCCCTACGGCAAGGTCACGCGAGCGCAGTTTGTCACGCTCCTGTGGCGTTATCTCGGTCAGACCGAGCCGGGTATCGAAAATCCCTTTGCCGATATCTATGTCGGCACATTCTGCTATCACTCGGTGCTGTGGGCATACGAAAACGGTGTGACCACCGGCACGAGCGAGTACATGTTCTCACCAAACAGCGGCGCAAGCCGCGCCCAGGTCGCAACGTTCCTGTACCGCGCCCTGAACGAGACCGAGACGCCTGTTGATCCCGTTGAACCTGTTGATCCGGATCCCGTTGACCCGGTTGAGCCGACAGAGCCGGTCGATCCGGAACCCACGGAGCCTGTCGAGCCGGCAGAACCTCCTGCCGAAGCTGCATAAAAGCAAAAACACCTTGCGTCATGCGCAAGGTGTTTTTTGATAGGATTTATGCCTCATCGGGAAGCGCGTCGCTGCGGAAAAGCAGGGAAATGCACCAAAGCGCGGCAAGGCCGACAAGCGTGTATATCACTCGGCTGACTGTCGCCGTCTGCCCGCCGCAGATCCATGCGACGATATCGAATTTGAACAGGCCGATGCTGCCCCAGTTGATGCCGCCGATTATGGTCAGAATAAGTGCGATGCGGTCGATTATCACTTGCAAACACTCCTTTCCCACTCAGTATTCCCGATCGGAAAAGAATTATTTGCAAAAATTTTTCCATTCGACAAAAGCAGTGTTTTTTCGCTCTTTACAAGGCTGTGCGGGCGATGTATTATCTAAGCACAGCTTATCCAATAGGTCTTGCAAAGCAAGGCCGCGGCTCATATCTTTATCCCACAACCCTGTTTATGCAGGCCGCTTGCCGGCCTGCTCTTTTTATTGCCTTGCAGCGACCCGGTCAAGCCGCCGGCTGACGATATCTGCAAGGCGATCAATGCCGCACAGGGCGAAAAGCTTCTGCCGCAGGAACTCTATGAGCGTACACACGGCGTATATTGCCGCCGCGCAGCCAAGCTCGCACGGAATGACGAGCGCCGCATTAAGATCGGCGATAAATGCAAAACTGTCCGCTATGTAGTTTGCCAAAATAAACGGGCTTATGTGGATGAGATACACGCCGAACGAGGTCGAGCTTAAAAACTTTGCCGCGCCCTTAAACCTTTCGCCGACCTGCATGCGGCAGAATGCGCACAGCAGCGTGGCCGAGCACAGCAGCACCGTCGGCGAAACGTAGCTTACAAGCGTCTCGCTTTCCGCACCGAACACGAGCTGCCACAGCAGCATTACGGCGATCGAGGCAAAATACAAAAGCACAAATGTTTTGCCGCCGGCGCGCTCATATAGTCTGTCGAGCTTTATGCATGCGCCGATGATGTACAGTGCTGCCAGCCAGAAAAAGCAGTATCCTGCCGAGAGCGGGATAACGCCCAGCGGCCTGAAGGTCGGCAGCAGCGACAGAAAAACAAACACTGCGGCAAGCAGAGCGCCTCTTGAGCGCATGCAGCATTGCGTTTATAAACGGCGTGAAGAAAAACAGCACAAAATACGCCGAGAAGTACCAATATTTCGACGTGAGCACAGGGAAAAAAGCCGATACGATATCTTTGATCCCAACTGCTCCGGGAACGGCAAAATACCACACAACAGTCGTTACCACGGCATAAAACGCGACCTGAAGCCAGAGCGATACTATGCGGCCGGGTCTGAATGCGCGCTCGGCCATGAGGAAGCCCGTTGCCAGAGCAAAGCAGTCAACGCAGCAGTAAGCCGCGGTCATCATGCCGTCGGTCAGCCACCACTGTGCAGAGCCGGGAGCGCTGCTGTCGAATGCTGTGCCGAGCGTGTTGACATGCAGAACGACGACGAGGAACATGGCCAGTGCTTTGAACAGGTCAATGCCGTACAGCCGCTTATCGCTCATTTTTCTGCCCTGCACTTTGCTGCGGCGAGAATGTTTTTCATCAGTCTCGCTCGTGTCATCGGGCCGACGCCGCCCGGCACGGGCGTTATGAACGCCGCCTTCGGCTCGACCTCGTCAAAGCACACGTCGCCGAAGAATTTGCCGGTCTCGGGGTCACGGTTCATGGCGACGTCGATAACGACTGCGCCGTCTTTTACCATGTCGCCGCGAATAAGCCTCGGCGAGCCTGCCGCGACGATGAGAATATCCGCCTGCCGCGTAAACGACGCAAGATCCTGCGTGCGCCGGTGGCAATATGTCACGGTTGCGTCGGCGTTGAGCAGCATAAGCCCCATCGGGCGGCCGACGATGTTGCTGCGGCCGACTATGACGCAGTGTTTGCCGTCGGGCGAAATGCCGTATTCGTGCAGCATATCCATTATCCCGGCCGGCGTACACGGCATAAGCGTACCCTCGCCCGTGACCATGCGGCCGACGTTTATAGGGTGGAACGCGTCCACGTCCTTTTCCGGTGCGATCGCGTTTATCACCGCGCGCTCGGATATCTGCTCCGGCAGCGGAAGCTGCACAAGGATGCCGTCAACGCCGTCGTCGGCGTTGAGCTCCGCGATAAGCCGCAGAAGCTCTGCCTCCGACGTTGTGTCCGCAAGGTCGTATCGGCGGCTGTCGATGCCGCACTTGAGGCAGTCGCGCTCTTTATTGCGCACATATATCTGCGATGCCGGGTCGTCTACGACCAGCACCGCCGCAAGGCAGGGCCTGCGGCTCATCGCCGCCGCCTCGTTTTTCACCTCCTCGCAGAGCTTCTCCGCGAGTTTTTTCCCGTCTATCAAAACTCCCATGTTTTTAGTAGCGCCTTGGCGCACTCCTTATACGTTTATTGCGTGAACCCGGTTCGGAACAATGGTGGAAACCATGCTGTTCCGCACACCGGGAGATTGTGCTATATTAGTGCAAATTTTATCTGCACCATGTAGGGAACGGATTTATCCGTTCCGTTTTTTAGCGGTGCATTGACGCACCTACGGGTACGCATATTGCGCTTGCGCACACCACACTTATTCACTATTACCTATTACTTCTTCACTGCGGCCAAAGGCCGCTTTACTCCGGGTCGAGGTCATAGCTGCTGAGGTCTATCCTTATCTCCGTGCCCTCGCCGGGAGCTGATACGGCGGATATCCCGTGCCCGAGCTTGCGGCAGACACGGCGGCAAAGATACAGCCCGAGTCCGCTCGCACGCAGGTCGGCACGGCCGTTGAGTCCCGTGTAGCCCTTATCGAAAATGCGGGGCATATCCTCGGGTGCGATGCCTATGCCCGTGTCGCGTATGCACAGTGTTTTCGGCTCGGCAAGGTATATCCTCACGCTGCCCTCGCGCGTGTATTTAAGCGAATTTGAAAGCACCTGTTCGACGACGAAGGCAAGCCACTTCTCGTCGCTGACAACGCTCGCACCCGACGGCTCAAGCTCAAGACTCAGCCGCTTTGAGATAAACTCGCCGGCAAATTTTTTCACCGAGCGGCGTATGAACGGATCAAGCTCAAACTCGCGGATGACATAGTCGCTGCTTTCGGAATCGAGGCGCAGGTACACAAGCGCCATCTCGACATACCGCTCGATGCGCCCAAGCTCGGCCGACAGTCTGCGCGACTCCGGCGAGTCGGAGCCTTCAAGCGTCAGGCGCATGGATGCGATCGGCGTTTTTATCTGATGCACCCACACGGTGTAGTAATCGAGCGTGTCGCTCCAGCGGCGGTGAGCGCTGCGGCTTATCTTTTCGCGGCTTTCGGCCAGAAGCGCGATTATCCGGCGATAGTCGGCATCGTCTATGCTCCTCGCCGGCGGCAGCATTTTCTCCTCGGCGGCGGTGATCTCCGTGAGCGCCATGAACTCGGCATGGCGGCGCTTTGCCTGCGCATAGTCGCGTATGACGAATACGGCCGCCAGCACAAGGCACAGCAGTGCAGGATACGCCACCGCAAGCAGTGGCAGCCCGTAAAGGGCAAAGCTTGCAAAGAATATCGCCGCTGCAAGCGCCGCCGCTGCGATAAGCCGCGCATGCTCTTTTAAATACTCGCCAAAAAGCTTCATTTTATCACTCCACGATGTAGCCTACGCCGAATTTCGTCGCGATAAAGCCCTCAAGCCCGGCGGCGTCGAGCTTTTTGCGCAGCCTGCCGACGTTGACGGTCAGGGTGTTCTCGTCCACAAAGCTGTCGGTCTCCCACAGCTTTTCCATAAGCTTTTCGCGGCTGACTACCTTGCCGCGGCTCTGCATAAGGCACAGCAGGATGCGGTATTCGTTTTTGGTCAGCGCAATGCTTTTTCCGTTGTAGGAAAGCGAGTTATCGTCTGTATTGAGTATCGCGCCGCGGTGCTCGATGATAGGCATGCCCGGCGCAAAATCATAGCTGCGGCGCAAAAGCGCCTGTATCTTGGCCATGAGCACGCTGCCGTCAAAGGGCTTTGCGATGAAATCATCCGCGCCCATGCTCATTGCCATAACAATGTTCATGCTGTCGGCCGCCGAGGATATGAATATTATTGGCACCTTCGACACCGCGCGGATCGCGCTGCACCAGTGATAGCCGTTGAAAAACGGCAGGGTTATGTCCAGCAGCACAAGGTGCGGCGAAAAGGCTGCAAACTCGCCCATAACATTGCGCAGATCGTCTGCGCAGCGCACCTCAAGTCCCCAGGCCTCGGCCTGCCGCTTTATGCCCTCAGCTATGCCGGGGTCGTCCTCGACGATAAAGATACGGTACATTTATTTTTCCTCGAATATCTCTTCGGCAAGCTCGGCCGCATCCTCGACGCAGCCGCGGCACGGACGGAGCACAACGCCGGTGTCGCGCCCCTTTAGCTCGCGGCAGAACACCGAGCCGTTTTTCGCCTCGAATCTGCGCAGAAGCTCGGCGGCCTTGTCCGACGCCTTTCCGTCGAGCGCGGCAGGATCGTCCTCATTAAGCTGTCCGCTTGCCATATTCATCGCGGCAACCGCGCCCAAAAGCGCGCCGCAGTATTTGTATGCGCCGCCGCCGTAGCGGCGAGTGAGTGCCTTCATCTCATCCTCGCTCACGCCGGCCTTGTCGCAGAACGCGCAGCCGACGGCCATCGCGCAGTTGCAGCCCGAGGCGTGGTACTGCGCGGCAAGCTCCTTTTTACTCATAGCTTATCCCTCCGGTATTCTTTATAATAATATATCATAAACCATAGCACTGCCCCATGTCAAACACCATACACTCAAACGGTTTGTGTTGACACGGGGCTTTATACATAATATACTAATTGTAATGATAAATCTTGAACAAACTAATATTTTTTGATAATGGGGAGGAAAAATGAAAGACTTAAAGCACCTTATCTACTTCGAGCACCTGCTCGACGAGGCGGCAAACGAGCTCGTCATGCAGGCGGTGTCGGAGGGAAAGCACGCGGTGGGCTACACCTGCTATCACATGCCCGAGGTCCTGCTCAACCTTGACAACTGCTTTTCCGTCCGAATGAGAGCGCCGCGCACAGGCTCGCTGGAGATATCGACCTACTACATGACAAACTATCTGTGCGGCTACGCCAAGGCGCTTGTCGAGCGCGGCATCGAGGGCGGCTATAACTTCCTGTCGGCGCTTGCCGGCGGCGAGACATGCACCGAGATGAACCGCACGCTCGAGCATTTTGAGGTCTTACAGCTGGTGAAGAACGAAAAATTTTTCGTTTCCTTCATCGACGTGCCGTTCAAGGTCACGCCCCACGGCCTCGAGCATTACAAAAACCAGATCACCAAAAAAGTCCTTGAGCCGCTGCACGAGAGATACGGAACGGACATTTCCGATGCTTCCATACGCAAAGCCGTTGCCGAGCACAACGAGGTCTGCCGCATCATCACCGAGATCGGCGATATGCGCAAGCTCGCAAATCCGCCCATAACGGGCTATGAGTTCCACGTTCTGTGCCTTGTTTCCTACTGCTGCCCGAAGGCGCTTATTCTCGATAAGCTGCGCGAGACGCTCGAGGAGGTCAAGACCCGCGTTCCCGACGCAAAGCCTGCGCATCGCGCGCGCGTCGTAGTTGTCGGAAGTGAGATCGACGACCTCGACTTCACTCGCACCGTCGAGCAGTCCGGCGCGCTCATCGTTGCCGACCGCTTCTGCTTCGGCTCCTTCCCCGGCAGGCAGGAGATCGTTCTCAGCGACTCCGAGCCTGCGCTGGACCAGATCTGCCTCTTTTATCAGGAAACGAGCCAGTGTCCGCGCTATATGTCGCAGGATAAGGTCCACGGCCGATACGAATTTGTCGATAAGCTTGCAAAGGAGTACAATGCTCAGGGCATTATCTACGAGCAGATGAAGTTCTGCGAGTTCTGGGGCTATGAACGCGCGCTTGCCTCGCACGTCATGACCGAGCTGTATAATTATCCGACCGTCTGCGTTGACAGGGAATACACCGGCAACGCGTCCGGCCAGCTGCGCACGCGCGTTCAGGCGTTTGTCGAGAGCCTCGAGATAAAACAGATCCACAAGGAAAAGGGAGGGCGCTGACATGGCAGGAAAACCGAGAAATCTTGGACTTAGCTACATAGATAAGACCGGCGTTCGCCGCTGGCGCGAGTGGCGCGGCATCAAGGACACCCTCGTTGACTACGGCTGGTGGTGCGTCATGTGGAAGGACATGATAAAATTTGTTCTCCAGTCGCCGCTTCAGGTCGTCAAGGGCATTTTCCGCTATCGCTGGATGTTGACCTACCTCACGCTGCCGCAGTTTATCGACCGCCAGCTCGAGGGTATGCGCGGCGTGCAGCTTCGCGCAGGCCACGCGCTGTATGACATAATAATCAAGCATACTATCGATATCATTGCCGACTCCTTCAATGCCGATCAGAACATCGGCGGCAAAAAATCGCTTGCCGACCGCATCGTCTGCTTTGACGAGCTTGTTCCTACCGAGCTTATGGCAGGCTTCCCGAACCTCATCGGCATTCCCGTGCAGACCATACCCATCTTCCTGTCCTCGATGATAAACCAGCAGCTTCCGCCGGTGTATCTCGATGCAATAGAAAATTTCGGCGTGCCTGCCGATGTGTGCCCTCTGCCGTCTGCCGAGGCCGGCGTTGCCGCCGAGGGCGATTTCCCAATCTTCGGCAAGTGCTTCATCGCCTGCAACATGCCCTGCGACGGCAGCATCATGACCACGTCGTTCCAGGATCGCTATTTCAAGCTGCCGACCTACTGCCTCGGCGTTCCGCTGCGCTATAACGACGATGTTGACGCGCAGAAGTACGCCGTCGAGGAGCTGCGCGGCTGCATAAAGTTCATTGAGGATCACACGGGCGAGAAGTTTGACTGGGACGCCTTTGCCAAAGCTCTCGAGAGCTATAACGAGGTAACTCGTTTCCATCTCGACCTGTGGGAGATAAACCGCACCGATCATCCGCAGGTGACCGGCCCAACGCCGTGGCTGTACCGCATGTACACCTATCATCTGCACGGCGGCATGGATCAGCGCTTCAATAAGGCCGATAAAAGGGTCCGCAGGCTCATGACCGACGCTTACGAAAAGCGCCTGCCGTGCTCGGCCGAAATGCGCCACAAGGCGCTCGTCTGGTCGTGCCCGGCAAACTACTACACCAATTTCTCCAACTGGCTCGAGCAGTGCTGGGGCATTGTATCCGTCATGGATATGGAAACGCATATTTCGCAGGTCATAATCGACACCTCCACGCCCGAAACTATGCTCGAGGGCGTTGCGCTGACCTATCAGCGCGCGACCATGCGCAAGCACACCAAGGGCGGCTATCGCAATGCCGTTGACGAGATGTGGCGCGTTGCCGAGGAGTATAATGTCGATACCATCATCATGTACGACCAGATATCCTGCAAGGGCATGGACGGACTTCAGGGCATTTTCGATGAACAGGCGCGCGAGAGAAACATCAATTTCATCTGGGTGCAGCAGGATCTCATGGATCCGCGCACGATCTCACGCCGCGATATGCGCCGCCAGGTCAACCAGTACATGACCAGCGTTCTGCGCGAAACACCCGTCGATCCCACCCTCCTTGACTTCGACGACTGCGACGCTTTTTAGAGGCGCATTACCGCACCTACGGATACGCATATCTCTGGTAGCCCGGTGTCGAAGTTACCGACGAAACCGTAAAACTGCCGCCATACATAAGTGCGGTGCTGAGTTTTGCGGTCGCCCGGTGTCGAAGTTACGGAGGAAACCGTAGCTGCCTCGCGTAACACAAGTGCGTTGCTGAATTTTGCACCGCACCCCATTGGCTCACCTGCAAGGGGAGCAGGCAGCTTTGCTGCCGAGGGGTTGATTTAAAGTACACATCATTAAAAACGGGCGAGCAATGCTCGCCCCTACGCCGCGACATTAGTGCAGCCTAACGGGGCGCGAAACGTTACGGTTTCCACCGCAGTTCCGAACCGGGCTACCAGAGATAACCGTATCCGTGACTGCCTCAATGCGCCACTAAAAATCCTCTAAAAATTCAAGGGCGTAGGATTTAAAAATTTTTGCGGCGGGGGAGATGACGTCGGCTGTGGGGGTGACGGCGCAGATATCGATGACCTCGGGCGGATCGAGAGGCACATAGGCCACGGCGTCGCTCAGCTCGTCGGCGATCACGCGGTTTATGAGCGCAACGCCCAGACCTGCCTTGACCATGCCGCAGGCGACGAAGCTGTCGGGCGTGGAGAAGCTCAAATTCGGCGTGATGCCGCGCTTTTCAAAGCACAGGCTGTTGTCGGTCTGCAGGCCGGTGTGGATCTCGATATAAGGCTCGGTCTCGAAGATCGTCGCCGGAACGCCGTCGCTGTGCGCCATGGGGTGCTCCGGCGGCAGCATCGCAACAAGCCCGTCGCGCTTCAAAACGGTGCTTGAAAAATCGCCCTCGCGGCGGCTGATTATTGCAAAATCAAGCGCCTTTGCGCTCATGCGTGCGGCAAGCTCCGTGCTCGTGCCGGAGCACAGCTCGACGGTTATGCCGGGGTACTTTTCGTGAAAGCCCGAAACGATGCGCGTCAGCCACGGGAAAAACTTGACGTATGACGAGCCGACCGCGAGCCTGCCGACCTGCACGCCGCGCAGCTTCTGCACCGTCTGCTCGTATTGCTCGGCCCAGTACGCCATCTCGCGCACGGCCGGCAGAAGTTCCTCACCCTCGCTCGTCAAATGCGCGCCGCCGCGCCCACGGCTGAGTATCGGAAACCCGGCCGACTTCTCCATGGCCTCGATCGCCCGGCTTATGCCCGACTGAGTGTAGTTAAGCTCCTCGGCCGCCGCCGACATGCTGCCGTTTTTGATCACGCTGAGCAATATCCTGCACTTTTCGCTGTCCATTTTCTCCACCTCATGTATGACGAATGATCATATAAAACTTGATTATGCCTCGCTTTACTCAAGTATAACCGCGTATTATACTGATGTCAACAGGGGTGATATAAATGAGCAGAAAACAAGCCGAGCTGCTTCTTGCGGCGGTCATACTGACGCGAAGCAGCGCGTATCTTTTCAGCAAAACGGGGCTTGAGACGCTCGGCACGTTTAACATTCTTGCCGCGCGTTTTCTTTTAGGCTTTGTGGTGCTGGGCATAATATTTTTCCGCAGGCTCAAGTATGCAAGCCGCCGCGATATTATAGGCGGTGCGATAATCGGCGCGGTGCTCGGCGTCGTGTTCCTCAGCGAGCCGGTCACCGTTCAGGGCGTGTGCGGCGCGCTGCTTATACTTGCAAGCCTGTATATTCCGCATCTGCTCGAGCATTTCGGCGTGCGCAGGAAAAAGACCGCATAAACCGCATAATAAAAAGCACAGCACCTCACGTTTTTCGTGAGGTGCTGTGTTTTTGTATACTTATCAGCCGCGCCAGAGGGTGGGGGGATAGGTGCCGTTTTCGTGAAGCGCGGTGAGCGCGGCGACGGCTCCGGGCTTATCCTCCTTGTAGGTCAGGCCGAACCAGCGGTCGTTTGTGTTCAAAACCGAGATCTTTATTTTGCCGCTGTTTGTCAGGTCGCCCATCATCGTCGGCAGCAGGCACTCGGCCTTCATCTCGTCTGCCGGGAGCGCGGCAAGGAAATCGGCAAAATACCGCTCCATAACGGGCAGGATGTCCTGATGATAGCCCCAAAGATTCATGGAAACGAAGGTGTCGGGCGCGAGGATGGGGCCGTCCTCGGACTCGGACGTGTCGCGGATGCTGCCGTCGGGCATGACTTTTATCTTGTATGTCTCCCTGACGCCGGTAAGCAGCCCGTTATCGACCATGCAAACGCCGCGTGTAACGGTTCCGAATGGGCTGACGGTGTTTTTCAGCCTGTAGGCTACCATGGCGGCGTCCTGAGCCGAGTGCAGCTTTTCAAGCTGCTCGGACATGACACGGAATGCTTCGGCACCGTAGTAATCGTCGGCGTTCATGACGGCAAAGGGCGTTTTTATGCAGTCTGCCGCGCATATGACGGCGTGGACCGTGCCGAAGGGCTTGGTGCGCGATTTGAACTCGGGTCGGCTTTCGGTGAAGCGGTCGAGTGTCTGGAAAGCGTAGTCTATCTTGATACCGGTGCTCTCCTCAATGCGGTTTCCGAACAGCTCGCGGACATCGTTGTATATCTCGGGCTTGATTATGAGCACGATCCTGTTGAAGCCGGCGCGTATCGCGTCGTATATGGCATATTCCATAAGGATCTCGCCGTCGGGGCCGAGGCGCTCTATCTGCTTAACGCCGCCGTAGCGCGAGCCAAGCCCGGCTGCCATGACAACAATGGTCTTATCCATATTTTTCTCCTTTTCTGTGCGGTTATTTTATTGATTGACGCTCGTAGCTGCCGACGCGGAAAAGATCCTCGGGCGGCGCGGCTCTCAGCCATGCAAGGTAGGCCTCCGGCCAGTGCTGCTGGAGTATAAACGAGTCACCCCCGTGCTGATATGCGTCGATTATGAGGATAACGAGCTGCTCATAGAAATAGTCCTGCGAGCCGCCGGTGACCTTTGTCGCGGTGTATTTGGCGGCATAGCGGAAGAGTATGCCGATGACCATGAATATGATCTCCGTCGCCGGCGATTTATCGCCGGTTTTGCGCTTTGAGAGCATGATGCCCAGGCGCTGCACTTTTTCGATGCCGCCGAGATCGTGCCAGTTGTCGATAAGCGAGCACAGCTCGTCGGCCATTTCCTCGTTTCCGTCGAGCAGGAAATTGATGAATTTGCGCAGCTCAAAGGTGTCGCCGTGCATTTTGCTGCGCATGTAGTCCATTGCAAGCTGCTGATATCCGTCGTCGCGGTATTTTTCCGGCGTGTCGAGCAGATCGTCGATATAGTCAAACAGAAGATCGAGCGCGCGCTCCTGATCGTCAAGCGGAACATAGGCCGCTTCAACGCCAAGCTCGCCCATTATCTCGGCAAACTGCGCCTGCATCTGGCCGAGAAGGCGCGTGTATTCGCCCAGGCCGCGCCGAGCCTTGCAGGGAACGATCATGTCCGCACCGTATCGGGTAAGCGCCCAGTAGCGCAGCGGCATGCGCGGAACGATGTCCATTTCGGACATGATGTTGAATATGTTGTCCGTGAAAAGGCATGCCCTGTCGAACACTGTGACGGGCGTTGCAAAGCTGTAGGCAAAAATGTTGTCCTTGCCGATGCCGCTTTCAAAGGTAAAGCGCGCGCCGAGCAGATTTGTGACAGCGCCTCCGCGGCTGTATCCGCACAGCCAGAGCTTGACCCGGCCGAGGTCGAAGCCGCGGCGATCAAGATAATCCGTCACCGCGTCATAAACGCCGTCTGCTGCCGCCTTGAAGCCCACGGCGTGGTCGGGATATGCCTCCTCGACTGCGTGCGCGTTGCTGACCCACTCGCCGCCGTAGCAGTGGCTGCGGATAACGACGGGGATGAGAAAGGTATCGTCCGGCAGCTTTTTCGCGGCAATGATGTATCCGCAGGAGTCGGCACAGCTTTGCTGATCGTCAAAGCGGAAGCTTTCTATCGTGCGGTCGTCGCAGCCGATCGCGTGCAGCGCCTTGCGCGCATGCTCGTCGCCGTCGTTTTTATAGGTAAATGCGCTCATCGTAAGCCCCAGCGACATTATTGCAAGCTCGTGGTCGTAGGAGCAGGCCGAGTGCAGGAAAAACGAGTCGGAGTACCTGAATTTGAGCTGCCCGATGTCCTTGGGCTTTTCCTCTTTTGATATCATGACGTCGAGCAGCACCTCGCCGCTGACAGGAGTCCCGTTCGTGCCGTCAAAATAAAATCTGAGATCAGTCACACCAAAACCTCCGTGGGAATGTTTTTACTATTTTAGTATATTATTTTTCTTCGTGTAAAGCAAGGATTAAAATTAACAGTCCTGCACTTGACATTGACCGTGCCGGAGGGTATATTAACTGTGCTAATGCAAACCACACAGTTTTGGGCGGAACTTTTTCCGCTTTCAAACGTATTAATATCCGAAAGGAGCTGCTTACATGAAAAGAAAGTTTATTAGAATAATGTATGTTGTAACGCCTGTGATGCTTGTTTTGCTTCTGGCACTGAACGTGTTTACCATCTTAAAGGTCAAGGCGCTTGAAGAGAGCGCCGGAGGCGACAAAACCGAGGACGTTGCGCAGGAAAACGACGTCACCATCGGCGGCGAGTACGTCATAAAAGCAACAACGCAGATATCCGATGCGTACAAGTCGGGCAATACCTCGAACCTTTCCGATAAGGACAAGGAGACGCTCAATATGGCAAAGAGCGTTCTTGACGAGATAATCACCGACGGCATGAGCGACTACGAAAAGGAGCTTGCCGTGTACAAATGGATGACGGCAAATATCGGCTTTGACAGCGGCTCGATGACGGTCGTTCCCGATGACGATAGCAAGCCTGTGGACAATCCCAACGGTGTGCTCAAAAATCACGAGGCCGTCTGCGTCGGCTATGCAACAACGTTCAGGCTGTTCATGCAGATGCTGGGCATCGACTGCATGGTCGTGCACGATTCTTATCTTTCCCACTCCTGGGATCTTGTGAAGCTCGACGGGCAGTGGTACCACACCGATATTTATTCCGACGCGGGCTCGAGCACCGGAAACTTCTCGCACTTTAACCTCAACGACGAGATGATGAACTCGCAGGAGTGGAACACCGACTTTTTCCCTGCGGCCGACGGCTATGAGTACAACTATGCTTATATGAACAGAACGCAGTGCAAGGATGTTTACACTATTCCCGAGCAGATGCGTGCGGCGCTCGATGCGCGGCAGGGCGTTGTGAGCCTTGATTTCGGCAAGGATATAAGCGACGATATCTATAACCTTGCCGATACCATAATGAACAGTGTCGAGAACACGGTTAACGCAGGCTACGGTGTAAGCTTCAGCTGGAGTTGGCTCGAAGCAGGCGACGACAACGTTTTCTGCGTGTACATAAACTATGAGAAAACCGAAGATCCGGATGTCGATCCGGGCGTTACCGACGAGATTCAGCAGAAGATAGACGATGCCGTGAACAAGGCATTCGGCGATATGGGCAGCGGCGATTCTTCAGGCTATAGCGACAATACCTATAGCCACAATACGATAATAGGCGGCACCAGCAGCGTTGCGAGGATAGCATGATGATAAAAAGAATGGTGTGCGCCCTGTGCGCGGTGATGCTCTCGCTTTCGCTGTGCGCCTGCGGCGAAAAAACGAAGAGCATCGACATGCAGGCACTTGAAAACAGCATGGTAAGCGCTGACAAGAGCCTGCCGGAGATGAAAGTTAGCGGCAGTTGGGATGAAAATGCCGAAAAGGCCTTTTCATACATATCCGATTTGGAGTATAATAAAACCCACGGCTTTTTCCTCGCATATGCCGCCGACGGCATGGCGTACGAGATCGCTGTGGTGCAGCTCAAGGATAAGTCCGACGCTTCCGCCATGGCCGACAGCCTGCGCGAGCATGTTCAGTCGCGCGTGCAGATGTACAAGACCTATGAGCCGCAGCAGGTGCAGCGCGCCGAAAGCGCCGTTGTAAAAACCGACGGCGACTGCGTTCTGCTCATAATGAGCGACGCACCGCAGAACGCGGAGACAGCGTTCAAAGAATTCACTAAGTAAACGGAGAGACATACATGGTTTTCAGCAGTACGATATTCCTGTGCGTTTATTTGCCCCTTGTTTTGCTGGGGTACTATATCTGCCCGAAGAAGGGGCGAAACCTGTTTCTGCTGATAGTCAGCCTTGTGTTCTACGCTTGGGGCGAGCCGAAGTACGTTTTCCTGATGATATTCTCCATTCTGGTCAACTACATTTTCGGCCGCCTCATGGATAAGCACCGCGAAAACAAAAAGCGCCTGAAGCTTATGCTCGTTTTGTCGGTCGTCATAGATATCGGCCTGCTGAGCGTGTTTAAATACACCGACTTTATCATAACGAACGTAAACGCGATATTCGGATCAAGCTTTGATCTTCTCAATATCGCTCTGCCGATAGGCATCTCGTTTTACACCTTCCAGGCAATGAGCTACACCATCGACGTTTATCGTGACGATGTCAGGGTGCAGAAAAACCTCATCGACTTCGGCATGTACATCACCATGTTCCCCCAGCTCATAGCAGGCCCGATAGTCCGTTATGCCGACGTGCAGGATCAGCTTGCCGAGCGCAGCGTGACTACGGCCGACTTTTCCGAGGGCGTTATGCGCTTCGTGGTCGGTCTCGGCAAAAAGGTGCTGCTTGCAAACCAGATGGGCGCGGTGTGGTCGGATATCTACGCGCTCGGCGGCGATGTTTCCGCGCTTATGGCGTGGACGGGCGCGATAGCGTATACCTTCCAGATATACTTTGACTTTTCCGGCTATTCGGACATGGCCATCGGTCTCGGCAGGATGTTCGGCTTCAAATTCCCCGAAAACTTCCGCTATCCGTATCAGTCGGTGTCCATAACCGACTTCTGGCGCAGGTGGCATATCACGCTGAGCACATGGTTCAAGGAATATCTCTACATTCCTCTCGGCGGCAACCGCCGCGGCCTTGCCCGTCAGGCGCTGAACCTGCTGATCGTCTGGTCGCTCACCGGCTTCTGGCACGGAGCTGGCTGGAACTTCGTCATGTGGGGCCTGTATTACTTCGTGATCCTGTTTATCGAAAAGTTGTTCCTGCTCAAGGCGCTGGACAAGCTGCCGAAGTTTTTCCGCCATGTGTATGCGCTGGTGCTGATCATTATCGGCTGGGTCATATTCGCAAGCGACGATGTCAGCGTTCTCCTGCCGTACCTCGGCTCGATGTTCGGGGCAAACGGAGCAATAGGCGGCATGGATGTGTACACGCTGCTTACAAAGGCGGTGCTCCTGATCATCTGCTGTATTGCCTCCACCGAGCTTCCGAAGAAGCTTTTCCTCTCCGCAGCCGGTGCAATGAACGAAAAAGCGGCCTTTACGCTCAAAAGCGTTCTGATGATAGCGCTTTTGGCGATGAGCATGATCCTGCTCATCGGCGACAGCTACAATCCCTTCCTTTACTTCAGATTCTAAGAGGTGAGCGTAATGAAAAAATTCCACATAGCGCTCATCGCGCTGTTTCTTGCCGTCATAATTCTTCCTGCGGCGTTTGTGTTCGCCGGGGAGGACAGGACGTTTTCCGACAACGAAAACCGCATGCTGCAAACCGCACCCAAGCTTACGTTTGACAGCATCCTCGACGGCAGCTTTCAAAATAAAATAACCGACTATATCTCCGACCAGTTCCCGGCGCGCGATACATGGACGCAGCTCGGCTCGCAGGTCAAAAAGCTCGCCGGCTTCAAGGATATAGGCGGCGCGTACCTCGGCTCGGACGGATATTACATGGAAAAGATCACGCCCGACAAGGTCGATGAAACGAATTTAAACCGCAATATTGGGCTGGTATCCGATTTCGTGCAAGCATGCGGCGTAAAGACAACGATGCTGCTCGTCCCGGCGACGGGTACGGTCATGAGCGATAAGCTCCCGGCGCACGCGCAGATGTATGACGCCGAAAAGCTTTATAACACGGTCAAAGGCGCGCTGCCGGACGTAAGCTTCCCGGATCTCTATGCTGCGCTGAGCGAGGCAAAGACTCAGCAGCAGGTGTATTACCGTACCGACCACCACTGGACGTGGTACGGCGCTCACACGGCTTATAAAACACTGCTGCCGGACGGAAAGTACGACGCATCCCCCGAGCTTTTCAGCGACAGCTTCCTCGGCACGACCTATTCAAAGACCCTCGACCCGGCGGCAAAGTGCGACGATGTTTACATCTCCCCGGTGTCGGATAACTTGAAGGTTACGGCCGACGGAAAGGAGATATCGCTTTACGATATGTCCGCTGCCGGAGAAAAGGATAAATACAAGGTCTTCCTCGGCGGAAACTACGGAGAGACGACCATAACCGGCGGCTGCAATAACGGCAAAACGCTGCTTATAATAAAAGACTCGTTTGCAAATAGCCTCGTGCCGTTTCTCACGGCCGACTACGAGAATATAATCATGCTCGATCTGCGCTATTACATGGGCTCGGCAAAGCAGCTTGCTGCCGAGAGAAACGTTGACGAAATACTCTTCGTTTGCGAGATGTCAAGCTTCGCCAACGACAAAAATATGGTTAAATTGGGGTTTTGAAATATGAAAAAATTCAGAAAACTTGTCGCGGCGTTTCTGGCAGTGCTGATGCTTGTGGGAGTTCTGCCGATATCGGCGAGCGCCGACGGAGATAAGCTCATTGCGCTCACCTTCGACGACGGCCCCTCGAGCAGCAACACGGCCCGGCTTCTTGACGGACTCAAGGCGCGCGGCGCGCACTGCACATTCTTCCTCGTCGGCCAAATGGCCGAGCGCAGCCCCGGCCTTGTCAAGCGCGCCTGGCAGGAGGGTCACGAGATAGCGAGCCACACCTACGATCATCCGGCAATGACGTCAAAGACCGACGCGCAGATCCGCCAGCAGCTTCAGAAAACCGACGCGATACTCGACAGCGCCATCGGGCAGAACTTCAGCTATATGCTCCGTCCGCCCTACGGCGACTATAATCAGCGCGTGCTCAAGGCTGCGAACACGCCGTGCTTTTTCTGGTCTATGGACACATACGACTGGAAAAGCCAGAACGCAGACTCTGTCTATCGCGAGTTTATAAAGCAGGCGCGCGACGGCTCCATTGCACTTTTGCACGACACGCACTCGACCTCCGTCACGGCTGCGCTGCGCGCTATCGACACGCTTCAGGCTCAGGGCTATAAATTCGTGACATTGAGCGAAATGTTCATGCGCCGCGGAATAAGCCTTGAAAACGGCAAGATCTATTTTAACGCCTATCCCGGCAAAAACGGCACCGCCCCCGGAATTGCAAAGCCGGCTGTGAATCTTGAAAAAGGCGAAAGCGGCATGCGCGTTACCCTCTCGGGTGATGCGCGCGGCAGCGTATACTACACGCTCGACGGCAGCATGCCCACGCCGTCAAATGCGAAAAAGTACACGGGCGCATTTTATGTGCCCGGCGGCACTGTCATTCGCGCGGTGAGCGTCGTGAAGTGGAACGGCATCCGCTCGGACGAGACGAGCATGACCGTTACAGCGCGCAGCAATCTGTTTACAGATGTTAAGCCCGGCGACTGGTTTTACAATGATGTTGACCGCATCGCGGCCGAGGGCATATTGAACGGAACGGCCAAAAACGTTTTCTCGCCGAATGTCGGACTTACTCGCGCGATGCTTGCGACGGCGCTCTACCGCGCGGCAGGGCAGCCCGAGGTCAGCGGTGAGCTTGAGTTTTCCGACGCTTCTGCGGTCGGCAGCTGGTGCCGTGACGCGCTGCTGTGGGCGTGCGAAAATGGCATAATGAAGGGCTACGAGGACGGCGCTCTCCGCCCCGGCAGGAGCATAAGCCGCGCCGAGCTCGGCTGCATGATGACAAGATATCTTGTGCTAAGCGGCAAGGATATAAGCGAGCTCGAGGATGTGCTTTCGGGCTTTTCCGATGCCGGAGCCGTCAACGGGTCCATGCGAGAGGCGCTTAACGCCGCATGCGCGCTGGGCATAGTCAAGGGCATCGGCGGCGGCCGCCTTGACCCGAACGGCGGCGCAACACGCGCGCAGACCGCCGTCATGATAAGCAGAATGCTCGATAAAATTTAATTCATAAAACAAAAAAGCAGACAGCTTTTCTGTCTGCTTTTTTGCTATTTATCCGGCCAGGGGATGGGCGTCTGTCCCTTGTCAACGATCAGATACGCCTTTTGCGCTATGCGCGCCATGGGCGTGTCGGACAGGGAGTCGGAGTAAAACGCCTCGGTCACGGCACCGGGGTGAGCGGCATAGAACCTGCGCACCTTTTCCTCGCCGTGGCAGTTGCGACCGTACATTTTGCCCGTGCGCTTATCCATCGGCGAGGCGATAAGCTCGATGCCGAGCCTGTCGGTCATGGGCTTTACGACAAATTCGGGAGAGGCCGAGATCACAATGTCGTCCGGCCTGTGCTGCGCGCGGTACCACGGGGCGATCCAGCTCTCGTGCTCGTCCCAATAGACCTTCAAAACGGTGTCGATATCGTCGATGCGGCGCACAAAGCTGAATATGTTCTCCTTGAGCTTTTCCTTGGGGATGAGATTTAGAAGATACGCAAGCCCGATCACGGCCATCCTCGGCAGCCAGCACAGCAGTGCAAACGGATGGCGGCGCATGTACCACCTGACGAAGGTCACGGATGAATCGGGGTAGAAGATCGTTTTGTCAAAATCGTATGTATTCATAGGCCTCATTTCACCTTGTATATCCTGTATGCGCCGACGACCGTCAGCATAAATGTCAGCGTATCTGCCGTGACGGCGGCGATCATGCCGATGCTTCCGAGAGCTGCGAGCAGCAGCACCGCAAGCTTCACGACAATGGCAAGCAGCAGGCTCAGCCTTACGGTGCGCGATGCCGCTTTGCATATGCGCATGGCCAGAGGCAGCTTGCGTATATCGTCGCTCATGATGAGTATGTCAGACCTCGACGCTGCCGCACGGGGATTCAATGCGCCGATGGCAACGCCGACGTCGGCCTTTGAGATGACCGATGCGTCGCTCACTGCGTCGCCCACGAACGCAAGCTTGCCTGCGTGCTTTTCACGCAGCAGTTCGCCGACGGCAACCACCTTGTCCTCGGGAAGAAGCTCGGTCATAACGTCCGAAACGCCGAGGGCACGCCCGACGGCCTTGCCGACTCGCTCGGTGTCGCCGGTAAGGAGCACGGCCTTCTCAATGCCTGCATCGTACAGCTCACGCACGGCATCCTTTGCGCCGTCCTTAACCCTGTCGTCGATGATGATATAGCCGTAGTAAATGCCGCCGGCGGCGACGTGAACAACGGATAGATGCCTGTCGGTGCGGTCGCACTTAATGCCGTTCGAGTTCATAAGCGCCGTGTTGCCGACGAGAACGCGTCTGCCGTAAACATCGGCTTCAACGCCGCGCCCGGCAAGCTCGCGCACATTTGTGACGTGCTCGGGATCGATCACCGTTGTGCTCGCTCTGCGCAGCGAAAGTGCGATCGGGTGATTTGAATAGCTCTCGGCCGCGGCTGCGAGGGAAACGAGGTCTGCGCTGCTGATGCCCTTTGGCTCAACTCCGGTGACTGAAAAGCTGCCCTCCGTGACGGTTCCGGTCTTGTCCATGACGACGGTCGCCGAGCCTGCAAGCGCTTCAAGCTCGCCCTTGCCGCGGATGATGATGCCGCGCTCAACTGCCGTGCTCAGTCCGGCAAAATAGGCCATTGATGTGACGATGAGCGGCTGGGCAAACGATGCGGCGGCGAGGAAGATCAGCGCCCTGTGCGCCCAGTCGAGCCATTCGCCGGTGATGATAGACGGGATGATGACCAGAGCTATTGCAAGGGCGATGACTATGGGTGTGAACAGCTTCGATATGCCGGCAAAGCGCTTTTCGCGGCGCGAAACGCTCTTGGGCGCGCTTTCGACCGCCTGCGAGGCGCGAACGAGAGTCGAGTTGTTATAAAGCCCCGTGACGCGGATCTTCAGTGTGTTTCCGAGGTTCACGCAGCCCGAGACGACCTCGTTGCCCACGCCGACGTCGATCGGCTGCCTGTCGCCGGTGTAGGCCGAGGCGTCTACCGAGCTGCTGCCGTCAACGACTATGCCGTCGAGCGGAATAAGCTCGTTTTTTCCGACGGTCATGACCGTTCCCGGACGAATGCGCACGGGATCGACCAAGTTCATTCTGCCGTCCTGCTCGACCGCGACGTATTCCGGCCGCAGAAAGGCGAGATACGGTGTGCGCTTTTGGTTTTTGCCAGCAAAAATGTGCTCAAAGCAGCTGCCGGCGTCAAAGGCCACGAGCACGAAAAACGCCTCGTTAAAATTCTGCATGCAGGCCGTTCCTGCGCATGCGAGAACGATCAGCAGCTCATACGACAGTACCTTGCCGCCGAGAATTTTTCCGAATGCATTGCGTAGCGGCGTGACTGCGGCAATGATAACGGGCACAATTGCCAAAATAAGCGTTGCCCATTTAGGCAGATTGACATACACGGCGCCCACTGCCGAGGCGGCAATGTACAGCGCAAGCGCTATGCCGAGCCAGAGCAGCTCACGCTCGAGCGCAATGCGGTGCATGTCGCGGCGGCGGATATCCTTATGCTTCATTTCTTTCACTCCAAACGCGAGGATAAATGTTTATATGTCAAAATGATACGCCAATATGGTGCCCCGTGTCAAATCCGCATACACATAATTTTAATAAAATAGCTTATTCCTTGACATAATCTTTGCAGGATGCTATGCTATACTTAATGTAATGTAGGAGGTGTGCTGCTTGAGAGGCTCGATGCTCAAGGAGATACTTCAGGAGCAGGGCATAAGCATCAGCGAGCTTGCCCGGAGACTGAACGTTTCCGCACAGACGCTTTACAGCATGGTAAAGCGCGATAATCAGAAGGTCGATTTCGACATGATGATGCATATCTGCAAGCTGCTCAATGTTCCGGTCGAGCGGCTGTGCGAGGATAATGCGCTGCCGAAAATGCCGGACCTGCGCGAGTGGCAGTTTATCGGCAAATACAGGCGGCTGAGCGAAAGCGGCAGGGAGCTTGTCGATATGGTCATCGACCATGAGCTGTCGCGCCGCGAGGAAGAGCCGAGCGTAAATTCGCCCGAAAGCAAGATAATACCTCTTTACCTCACCCCGGCCGCGGCAGGCTACGCATCGCCCGCCCTCGGCGACGATTATGAGGACTATGCAGTCGAAAAAGGCAGCGCCGCCGATTTTGCCGTGCGCATAGCGGGCGACAGCATGGAGCCGTATATCCACGACGGCGATGTTGCGCTGTGCAAGCGCGGAGCCATTATCCACGACGGCGATGTCGGACTGTTTTTCGTTGACGGCGATATGAAGTGCAAGCAGTATTGCCAGGATTACAGCGGAAACGTCTATCTTTTCTCGGCAAACCGCGATAGGAGCGACGCCGACGTGACGGTTCCGGCAAGCTCGGGCATAACGCTCATGTGCTTTGGCAAGGTGCTGCTCGATAAGAGTATACCGCTGCCGGAAATGCGGTGACGATATGAAGTTTGAAAACAAGCTGCCCTCGGGATACACGACCGAGACGATAGACCTCGACGGCGATAAAAAGCTTGCCGTCCGGCTGTATGCCGCAGCCGCAGCCATCGCCGTTGTGCTCACTGTGGTCTGCTGTCTGCTCAAAGACATAAGCCTGCTGTTTGACGCATCGGGAGCATTTGCGCTGCTGGGGAGATTTATCCTCGTCATGCTGATAACGGCTGTCTGCCTTGTCGGGCAGGAATACTTAAAATGCATTATCATCGGCAAGCTCACCGGCAAGCCTGCGCGCGTCGTGCGCGGCAGGATGAGCGCATATATAGAATACAAGTGCTGGCTGGATAAGCGCAGCTATCTGATAATGAGCCTCGCACCGGCGGCCGCTGTCTGCCTTGTGCTGCTCATACTGATGATAATCCTGCCGGATAAGCTGTTCTGGCAGTGTTATGTGATATTTATCGTCAGCCTCACCGGTGCGTGCGGCGATGCATATGTTGCGTACAGGCTTAGCAAAGAAAAGCCGGATGTGCGCATTAAAAACGAGGGATACAAGATATCCATTGCAACGGAGAAATAACTAAATGCAGATAAGCGAACAGATACTCAGCATGAAGGACGACTGCGTCAAGATACGCCGCGACCTGCACAGAATACCCGAGATCGGCTTCGATCTTCAAAAAACGCACGAATACATAAAGCCGATAATCGAAGCGTGCCGCCCCGATGAGCTGAAGGTGCTCGCCGAAGTGGGGTTCAAGGCTGTGTTTTACGCCAAGGACGCAGACCGCACGATAGCATTCCGCGCCGATATGGACGGAATGAAAAACACCGAGGAGAACAAATGCCGCTTCCGCTCGCGCAATAAGGGCGTGATGCACGGCTGCGGCCACGACGGACATATGACGATCCTTTTGCTTCTGGCAAAGTGGATATCGCTCAACCGCGATAAGCTCAAATGCAACGTCGTGCTGCTGTTCCAGCCCGGCGAAGAGGGCTGGGGCGGCGCGCGGAAAATGATCGACGAAGGCGCGCTCGTTTCGCCGAAGGTCGATCGCATCTACGGGATGCATCTTTGGCCGACCGTGCCCAGCGGCAAGATCGGCATACGCTGGTCAAACCTCATGGCGCAGACGAGCGATTTTGAGATCAAGGTCCACGGCAAAAGCGCCCATGCGTCAACGCCGCAGATGGGCATTGACGCCATCGTTGTCGCCGCTGAGCTTATAACGATGATCCAGTCGGTCATAACGCGCGATGTCGATCCGCATCAGGACGCACTGCTGACCCTCGGCAAGATCGTCGGCGGAACGTCGCACAACGTCATTGCGGAAGAAGTCGTTATGAGCGGAACTCTGCGCGTTTTCAGCAACGAGCTTTACGATAAGCTCATGCGGCAGATAATCGCGCTGCTCAAGGGTCTTGAGATGGCAACCGGCGCCGGCATTTCGATGCAGACGATTGTGCACTATCCGTATGTCGCAAATCCGCGCGCGCTGGTCGAGAAGTTTTACACGGTGCTCGATTCGATGGACGATGTCGTTCTCGTTGAGCCTGTCATGGCGGCGGAGGATTTCGCCGAATATCAGCAGGAAGTCGAAGGTATGTTCATGTTCCTCGGCGTGAACGGCGGCAGAGGAGGAGCCCCTCTGCACAGCAGTAAATTTGATTTCGATGAGGAAGTGCTGCTCGTCGGAGCCGAGGCATTTAAAAGAATATTGGAGAGTGAAAACTATGCATGACGAAGTATCAATTGAGAAAAAACTGCCCAACCGAGTTGATGGTACGCTGCGTAAGTTCGCACTTCGTGTGCCCGAATGCATTTATAAGTGCAGCGGTATAATCGTTTTCGGAAAGCGCATCAAATCGCTCGTGTTCTCGACCGACCTGAGCATCATCAGAAACGTCAACGCCGATGCGATCATGGCGGTGTATCCCTTCACGCCGCAGCCCGTGATAACCCAGGCGCTGCTCACCGCGGCGGATATTCCCGTGTTCTCCGGCGTCGGCGGCGGACTCACGCAGGGGCAGAGGGCGATAAACCTTGCCATGTTTGCCGAGATGCAGGGCGCGACCGGCGTTGTGCTCAATGACCCTACCTCGAACGAGGTGCTGTCGCTTGTGCGCCACACTGTGGATATTCCCGTTGTTGTGACCGTTGCGAGAAAGGAAACGGATTTTGAAGCCCGTTTGAAGGCCGGAGCGGACATCTTCAACGTCTCCGCCGCGGCAGATACGCCGGATCTGGTCCGCAGAATAAAGGACGCACATCCCGACGTTCCCGTCATCGCAACCGGCGGCCCGACCGAGGAGAGCATCATGCAGACCATTGCCGCCGGTGCAAACGCCATCACCTGGACTCCGCCCTCTAACGGCGAGGTTTTCCGCGATATCATGGCAGCCTACCGCGAGGGTAAGCCCCATCCCTGACGAATAGATGAATAAATAGATGAATATAAGAAAATCCCGAAGGAATTTTCCTTCGGGATTTTAAGCTGTCAAAAAACTATGCTGCAAATGAATTATAATAGAGCAGCAGGGGAGCGCGAGGGGTAGCGAAGCGGCGGCGCGGTAGTGAATGACATGCCGGGGGCATGTCAGAGCCGCGACGTGACCGAGCCGCAGCGAGAAAAAGGCCCCACTCGTGATTAGATTATAGCCATCAAAAACGCCTGATTTATCAGGCTTTTTGACGAGCGTAGCGAGATTTTTCGTGGAAACTTGTTTTCACAAAAAATGTGGCGTTTTTTCAGCGTGCAAAAAAGTCACAGACTTTTTTAACACGCTGGAAAATCCCGAAGGAATTTTCCTTCGGGATTTTTATATGCGTATTTACATCAAGCGTTTGCCGAGTAAGTGAAGCTTACGCCGGGATAGCGCGTCTGCGGATCGATCCTCGAGCCGTTTATGTACATCTCAAAATGCAGATGCGGGCCGGTTGACATGCCGGTCGAGCCGACATAGCCGATGGTCTGGCCGCGCGAAACGGTCTGGCCGACGGAGACTGCGCGCGAGGACATGTGTGCGTAAAGCGTCTGCATGCCGTTGCCGTGGTCGATCATGACGTAGTTGCCCCAGCCGCCGTTCCAGCCGTCGGATGAGCGTACTACTGTGCCGGAGTCGGCTGCGTAGATCGCGCTGCCGTAGCTTGCGCCGATGTCGGTGCCGCCGTGGTTTTTATACTCGCCTGTGATGGGGTGGGTGCGCGGACCCTGACGGCTTGTTATGTAGGTGCAGTAGCTCGGCCAAACGAGGTTACCGGTGCCGACGGTGCTGCCGCCGCTGTTGCCGTTATTGCCGCCCTGCTGCTGTTGCTGCTGTTTGTTCAGCTCTGAGATCTTGGCCTGGATATCGGCGTTAAGTGCCTTTTCCTGCGCGGAAAGCTCGCTGAGCAGCGAGGAGTTGGAGCTTATATCGCCCTGAAGCGAAGCGATAACAGCATTGGCCTGGGCAATGTCCTTTTCCTGCTGGGCCTTGAGTGTCTCAAGCTCTGCCTTGCTGTCCTCCATCTCGGCCTTGGCCTGCTCATACTCAGCCTTGACGGCCTTGAGGTCGTCAACGGACTGGCGGTAAGCATCCTCAAGCTCCTTGTCGCTTCTCATGATATCGCCGATATCATCAATAAGGCTCAAGAACTCGCCGATGCTGCTTGCGCCGAACAGAACCTCAAAATAATTGTATCTGCCCGACTCCTCCATGGCGCGCACGCGCACACGATATTTCTCAAGCTGAGCGTCGGCCACCTTCTGAGCTTCGTCCACTTCCGCGGTCTTCTGCTCGATAAGCTCGGTGTGCAGATCTATCTGCTCGTTTAGATTAAGGATCTGCTTTACGGTGATGGCGTTTTTCTCGTCAAGCGCGTTTTTCAGCGCTATCTGGTCACTCTGCTGACTCTGAAGAGAGTTGATCGTAGACTGGAGGCTGCTCTTCTGACTCGAAAGCTGAGACTTCTGAGACTTGAGCGCGTCTATCTCCGACTGCGACACGGCAAAAGCCGAAACGGACATGCACGAGAGCATAACGCTCATCGTCATGACCAGAGCCATCGCGAAAGCAAAAAACTTTTTCATTTTTTTCTTCAGCATAATGATCTCCAATACTTTTGGTTTACCATAATATTATACACCCACTGTCAAGCCGGGAGCCTTCAATATTATGAACTGCACTTATTATGCCATAAAAACCGGGCTTCTTTGTTAATAAAGTATGATTAAAGTGTAAAAACCGCCCTGCATCCTATATCCTATGGATGCAGGGCGGTGAGCCTTTTGATTATCAGAACAGGCCGTTTGCAGTGAAGATAGCTGCGAAAACGGTGGAAACGACAGTCATGAGCTTGATGAGGATGTTGATCGACGGGCCGGAGGTATCCTTGAACGGATCGCCTACGGTGTCGCCGACGACGGCTGCCTTGTGGGCATCGCTGCCCTTGCCGCCGTGGTGGCCTTCCTCGATGTACTTCTTTGCGTTATCCCATGCGCCGCCGGCGTTGGACATGAACATTGCCATCATAACACCGGAAACGAGGGAGCCTGCCAGCAGACCTGCAAGAGCGGTCGAGCCGAGGATGAGGCCGACTGCCAGAGGTGCAACGACTGCCATGATGCCGGGAACGAGCATTTCCTTAAGAGCCGCGGTGGTGGAGATAGCAACGCAGGTCTTGTAGTCGGGCTTTGCCTTGCCTTCCATGATGCCGGGGATTTCGTGGAACTGACGGCGAACCTCTTCGATCATGCTGTAAGCTGCCTTGGAAACGGAGTCCATGGTCATTGCCGAGAACACGAACGGGAGCATGCCGCCGATGAGCAGACCGATAACGACGGTGGGGCTGGTCAGTGCGACCTGGTCTGCGGTCAGGCCGGTTGCCTGAGTGAAGGAAACGAACAGAGCAAGTGCGGTCAGAGCGGCAGAGCCGATCGCGAAGCCCTTGCCCATTGCTGCGGTGGTGTTGCCGACTGCGTCGAGCTTGTCGGTGATCTCACGCACGGAGTGGTCAAGGCCGCTCATCTCTGCGATGCCGCCGGCGTTGTCGGCGATGGGGCCGTAAGCGTCAACCGCGACGGTGATGCCGGTGGTGGAGAGCATGCCGACTGCTGCAAGAGCAATGCCGTACAGGCCTGCAAACTTGTAAGCAAGGAAGATGCCTACGCAGATCAGGATGACGGGGACCCAGGTGGACATCATGCCGACTGCGGTGCCGGAGATGATGGTGGTTGCGGAACCTGTCTCGGACTGCTGAGCGATCTTCTTAACGAACTTGTAGTCGCCGGAGGTGTAGACCTCGGTGACGATACCGATGACAAGGCCGACGACCAGACCGGCAACGATCGCAATAGCGGGACCGTAGCTGTTGAGCATGACCTTGCTGAGGATGATGGATGCGATAACAACAAGAAGGGCGGAAACATACGAGCCCATCTTCAGTGCCTTGTGGGGGTTGGAGCCTTCCTTGCCGCGAACAAAGAAAGTAGCGATAACGGATGCGAGAATGCCGCATGCCGCGATGACCAGCGGGAAGATAACGGACAGATCGCCAAACTGAGCAATAACAACTGCGCCGAGGGTCATTGCGGAGATGATAGCGCCGACATAGCTCTCGAACAGGTCAGCGCCCATGCCTGCAACGTCGCCTACGTTGTCGCCGACGTTATCTGCGATAACTGCAGGGTTGCGGGGGTCATCCTCGGGGATGCCTGCCTCGACCTTGCCGACGAGGTCTGCGCCGACGTCAGCAGCCTTGGTGTAGATACCGCCGCCGACACGGGCAAACAGAGCGATAGAGCTTGCGCCGAGGGAGAAGCCGAAGAGAACGCTGGTGTCCTCAAAGATGAGGAACAGAACGGATGCGCCGAGAAGGCCGAGGCCGACAACGCACATACCCATGACAGAGCCGCCGGAGAATGCGATCGACAGAGCCTTGTTCATGCCGCTTGTGCGTGCTGCGTTTGCGGTGCGGACGTTAGCCTTGGTTGCAACGTTCATGCCGATGTAGCCTGCAAGAATGGAGAACAGAGCACCGAACAGGAAGCAAAGTGCGGTGATCCAGCTGCCCAGACCGAGGCCGATGGCAATAAACAGAACGACTACAAAGATCGCAAGGATCTTGTACTCTGCAAAAAGGAAAGCCTTTGCGCCATCGTTGATAGCCGCTGCGATTTCCTTCATGCGCTCGGTACCTGCGTCCTGCTTGGACACGAATGCTATCTTATAGAAAGCAAACAGCAGAGCGACCACTGCGAGAGCAGGTGCCAGGAACTTAAGGGATTCCATAAAATTCACTCCTATTAAATTAATTACTGAACTGGGAGTCGCAACGGACACGGTGTTTATAAGCCGTTAACAACTCGTTTATGTATTTTATACTATTGTAGGGTAAAAATCAATTTTAAAATGCGTGCTTTTCGTTCAAATTCAACAAATTTATCAATTTTTACGAAAGATGCGCGTTTTTAGCGCTCAAGGTGTACAAAACACACAAAAATGCATCGAAGAAGATAAAAACACTGATATTTTAATAACAAACACAGCCCGTTTTTGGGCAATCTGTCGGCAAAGACCGAAAATTGTGTTTTTACACGGAAGCGAAAAAGTTAAAAATTATTAAAATGTTCAAAAAATTAATGTTGGAAAATCACGAACTCGTGGTAAAATATAAAAATACCATACAGCGTATACATTTATAATTTTAAGTGGGAGGCTCGTTCATGCTTCTTAGAATATTTGCCGCTATCGGAGCCGCAGGCTCTGTTCTGCACACGCTCATTGCCGGTCAGGCGGGGGGCGCATTGAAGGTCACCGGCGTTATGCTGCTGCGTTTTCTTGAATACTTCTTCGGCGCTCACATCGCCTACGCGCTCATAATGCTGATCTCAACAGAGCTTTTCATAAACAAGAATAAGCCGCAGGAAAAGCCGTCAAAGTTCTGGCTGTGGCATCTGCATGCCGTGGCGGATCTTCTGTGCTTTTATGCGCGCGCGGATGTTTCGATAACGGGAACGGAGCTTATCCCGAAGGATACGCGCTATCTCATGGTGGCAAACCACCGTTCGCTTGCCGACCCTGTCGTCATGGTACACAAGATGCCCAAGGAGGAGCTTACCTTCGTATCAAAGCCGGGCAACCTGAAGATCCCCATCATCGGCAAGGTTATGCACAAGTGCGGCTGCCTGCCGCTTGACAGGGAAAATAACCGCGAGGCGCTCAAAACCGTCAAGGCGGCGACCGAGTATATCGACAAGGACTATGCCTCCGTTGTCATTTATCCCGAGGGCACGCGCAGCAAGCAGGAGGATATGCTGCCGTTTCACGCAGGCTCGTTCAAGATCGCGCAGAGAGCGAACGTTCCCGTCGTGTGCGTTGCGCTGCGCAATACCGACAGGGTCATTCACAATTTCCCTCTTAAAAAGACGAATATATACATAGATGTTGTCGGCGTTATCGACGCCGAATACGTCAAGGAACACAAAACGAAGGAGACCGCCGCCCTTGCACAGGGCATGATTGAGGAAAAGCTCGATGCGGAAAAGAAAAAGGAGGATGCTGCCGCTAAATGCTGAAGCTGTTGAAACTGTTCAGGTATCTGAGAGCGAAGGAATGGCTGTTTTGCCTGTTCAGCCTTGTTTTTGTATGTGCTCAGGTCGTTCTTGAGCTTATGATACCCGATTATATGTCCGAGATAACGACGCTTATCGAAACTCCGGGCAGCGCGATGGGCGATGTCTGGAGCGCCGGCGGAATGATGCTGCTGTGCGCGTTCGGAAGTCTTGTCTCATCGATCGCGGTGTGCTTTTTTGCCTCGCGCATCGCGGCAAATTTCTCAAAGCGTCTGAGAAAAGAAATGTTCTACAAGGTCGAGAGCTTCACTCTCGAGGAGATAAACGCTTTTTCAACCGCGAGCCTTATAACCCGTTCGACAAACGACGTTGTTCAGGTGCAGATGCTGGTCGTTTTGTCGCTTCAGGTTGTTGTCAAGGCGCCGCTCATGGCCGTTTGGGCGATAATGAAGATCGCCGGAAAGGCGTGGCAGTGGTCGCTGGCAACGGGCATCGCGGTCGTACTGCTTGTTGTGATACTGAGCTTTGCCATCGTGCGCACGTTTCCGCGCTTTAAGCGCATCCAGTGGCTTCAGGATTCGCTCAACCAGTCCGCGCGCGAAAATCTCACCGGCATCCGCGTCGTGCATGCGTATAATGCCGAGGAGTACCAGGAAAAGAAGTTTGAAAAGGTCAACACCGAGCTTCTTAACAACTCGCTGTTTGCAAACCGCACCATGACGCTTCTAAGCCCGTTCATGAGCCTTGTCATGAACAGCCTTAACATGTCGATCTACTGGATAGGCGCGGTGCTGATAAATGCCGTTGCCATAAACGGCGCGGCCTCGATTGCCTCGCGCGTTGATATCTTTGCGGATATGATCGTTTTCATGTCCTACGCGATGCAGGTCATAATGAGCTTCATAATGATCGTCATGGTCATTATCATCATGCCGCGTGCGCTGGAGGCTGCAAAGCGTATAAGCGAGGTGCTTGCAACCGAGCCTAAGGTCGTAAGCGGCTCTGTCACCGATTCCGGCGACGTGCGCGGTACGGTCGAGTTTAAAAACGTAAGCTTCACCTATCCCGGCGGCAGCGGCAGTGTCATAAGCGACGTGAGCTTCAAGGCCGACAGGGGCGAAACGGTTGCGTTCATCGGCTCCACGGGCTCGGGCAAAACGACGCTCATGAACCTAATACCGAGGTTTTATGACGCAAGCGAGGGCGAGGTGCTCGTTGACGGAGTGAACGTCAAGGAATACGACCTCGAAGCGCTTTATGCCAAGATAGGCTACGTCTCGCAGAAGGCGGTCATGTTCACAGGAACCGTCGCCGACAACGTGGCGTTCGGCCAAAACGCTGATAAGAGAATGCTTGCCGACGCGCTGGAGATATCGCACTCGGCGGACTTCATCTCCGAGCTTGAGGATAAGGAAAACGCGCACATGGCGCGCGGCGGCACAAACTTCTCCGGCGGCCAGAAGCAGCGCCTTTCCATAGCGCGCGCACTCTGCCGCGACTGCGAGATACTCATTTTTGACGACACCTTCTCCGCGCTCGACTTCAAAACCGACCGCGAGCTGAGGGATGCTCTGAAAGACCGCACCGCCGGACAGACAAAGCTTATCGTTGCCCAGCGCATCGGCACCATCATGTCGGCCGACAGGATCGTCGTTCTCGACGAAGGCCGAGTGGTCGGCATCGGAACTCACAGGGAGCTGCTCAAGTCCTGCGAGGTCTATCGCCAGATCGCGCTCAGCCAGCTTTCGGAGGAGGAACTTGCCATATGAGACACGGACCACCGGGAAGAGGCGCCGACGAAAAGCCCAAAAACGTCAAAAGCTCGATGCTTGAGCTGCTGCGGTATTTAAAGCCGTGGTACAAGCCCATTGTTATTTCGCTCATCTTCAGCCTCGTCGGCACGCTTCTGACGATAATTGCGCCCGATAAGCTTGCAGATCTGACCAATAATATCAGCGACGGACTGCAAACGGGCATAGATATGGACCTTATCATAAAGTCCATCCTCATCATACTTGCAATATACATAAGCGCAAACCTCGTCACCTGCGCGGCAAGCTATATCATGATAACCGTCATGCAGAAGCTTGCGTGGAGCATGCGCACGAGCATCAGCCAGAAGATAAACAAGCTTCCGCTTAAATTCTTCGACAAGGTCACCGTCGGCGACGTTCTCAGCCGCATCACGAACGACGTTGACACCATATCCTCGGCGCTCAACTCCAGCATAACGACGCTCGTTCAGGCTGTCGTGCAGTTCGTGGGCGTTACTATAATAATGTTTGCAACCAGCGGCCGCCTTGCACTGACGGCGATCGGCTCGTCGATACTCGGCTTTGTGCTGATGTTCTTCATCGTTTCGCGCTCGCGCAAGTACTTCCGCCAGCAGCAGCAGAATCTCGGCGATATGAACGGCCACGTTGAGGAAATGTATTCCGGCCACAACATCGTAAGAGCCTACGGCGCAACGGCGCAGTCGAAGAAGGAGTTCGACCGCATAAACGATAATCTTTACAACAGTGCGTGGAAGTCGCAGTTTTTCAGCGGAATGCTCATGCCGCTGATGGGCTTTGTCGGCAGCCTCGGCTATGTCGCCGTGTGCATCGTCGGCGCAACGCTCACGATGAGCGGAGCCATCCGCTTCGGCACAGTCATTGCGTTTATAAGCTACGTAAAGCTCTTCACCAACCCCCTGAGCCAGATATCTCAGGCTGTCAGCAGCCTCATGTCGGCCGGCGCGGCCGGCGAAAGGGTGTTCGGCTTCCTCGCCGAGGAGGAAATGCCCGACGACAGCGGCTGCACCGCGCACATCGACCATGTTCGCGGCAAGGTCGAGTTTGAAAACGTGCGCTTCGGCTATGACGCCGACAAGCCGATAATCCACGACTTCTCTGCCGATATAGAGCCGGGTCAGAAGGTAGCTATAGTCGGCTACACCGGCGCCGGCAAGACCACGATGGTAAATCTGCTCATGCGCTTTTACGAGCTGTGGAGCGGGCAGATAAAGATCGACGGTGTGCTGGTTTCGCAGATGCGCCGCAGCGACGTACACGCAATGTTCGGCATGGTGCTTCAGGACACATGGCTGTTCGACGGAACATATCGCGAGAATATCGCCTACGGCAAGCCCGGCGTCACCGATGAGCAGATCGAGGCCGCGTGTAAGCTCGTCGGTCTTGACCACTACATAAAGACGCTGCCCAAGGGCTACGATACGGAGCTTAACGACCGCAGCAGCCTTTCGGCAGGCCAGCGCCAGCTGCTGACCATCGCGCGCGCAATGGTAGAAAATGCGCCGATGATAATCCTTGACGAGGCTACAAGCTCTGTCGATACGAGAACCGAGGTGCTCGTGCAGAAGGCGATGGATCGCCTCACGCGCGGCAGAACGAGCTTCGTCATTGCCCACCGCCTGTCCACCATCCGCGACGCGGACCTCATCCTTGTCATGGATAAGGGTGATATCGTCGAAAGCGGAACGCATGAGCAGCTGCTCGAAAAGGGCGGTTTGTATAAGGAGCTGTACACCAGCCAGTTTGAAAACAAGTGAGGTAGAGCGTTGAAAAAGGTTGCACTGATAACCGGCTCGTCGCGTGGCATCGGCAGGTCTTGCGCCGTGTCACTTGCCCGGCGCGGCTACGCCGTGTGCATAAATTACATCGAGCGCCGCGATAAGGCAGAGGAGCTTTGCGATGAGTTGCTTGCCGAGGGGCATGAGACCATGTGCTTTGGAGCCGACGTTGCCGACAGAGCCGCCGTGCACGAAATGGTCGGCGCGGTGAAGGCGCGCTTTGGAGATATAACGCTGCTTGTCAACAACGCAGGCATTGCGCGCCAAAGCCTGTTTCAGGATATAAGCGAGGAATACTGGCGCAGGATATTCGATGTGAACGTAAACGGTGCGTTCAACACCATTCAGGAAGTGCTGCCGAGCATGCTGCATGAGCACGCGGGCTGCATCGTAAATGTGTCGTCGATATGGGGCATGCACGGCGCGTCGTGCGAGGTCGCGTATTCGGCAACAAAGCACGCGATAATCGGTCTTACGCGCTCGCTCGCGCAGGAGCTTGCGCCGACTCACATCCGCGTAAACTGCGTTGCGCCCGGCGTCATAAACACCGACATGGTGCAGGTGCTCGGCGATGAAACGCTCGATATGCTCGCCGAGGACACGCCCCTCGGCAGGCTCGGCAGACCCGAGGACATCGCCGAAGCCGTCGCGTTCTTGGCGTCCGACAGCGCCTCGTTCATAACCGGCCAAATACTCTGCGCCGACGGCGGATTCATAAAATAAGAAAAACTCCGGCAGACATGATCTGCCGGAGTTTTTTGCATATCTAGTTATTCTTGATATAATTCAATCTTTCCTACTTCTTTTTCAAATTCAGCTATACGACGCTTTATCATTTGCTCAAGTTCACGATTTTTTGTTCTGCCCTCATACTCGGCGATGTATCCGAACTTATCAAGCAAGTTGCGGTCTATTCTCATGGTATAACGCACTTTGTCATCGTAAACCATTACACAAACCTCCATATACGTTATTGACAAAATTATATTCACATTTTAATATGGTGTGTAGTAACGGCGAAATTATAACGCAATTACGACAAAATTATTAGGATATAATTGCGTCAAAAATGTTAGCGTCCATAGACCGTTAGGAGGTGCTGCTTATGTACAAACAACTATACTTTTACCTGTTTAATCGCGTAACGGATGCAGTCAAAAATGCTGCAAGAGGGAAACAGCGGCGAGGCGTTGCAAACGCTTGTTAATGCGCAAAAAGAATCAGAAGAGGCGTTTGTGGATTTTTCTGAGAATGAATATTAAAGCTATTGCAAACGCCAAAAAAGACGAGGCCAAGTGGCCTCGTCAGCTTAATGGGGAGTATAAAGAAGGAGAATTGATAGCTTATTTGCCGTACTCGATCTTTGTGACCGAGACAACAAGTCCGGCAACGCCTGCAAGGGCGAGGACTGCGCAGACTGCCGTCCAGACGGCTGCGTCGTGGTTTGCCGCGTCAAGATCCATGCGGTAAGCCTCGCCTGCTGCGGCGCAGATGCCGCCGTAGGTTGTGGCATAGGTGTCGGTGCCGCCGAGCAGATATTTTACCTCGCGGTCAAGTGCGGCCGAGTCGGTGTTGTAGTCTGCGATGGGCTTGAGCGCCTCGGCCATTCGGCCAAGATCATTGTCGCTATAGTCGGCAACGCTCTGCACTCTTGCCGGATACATGTCGTTTTCAACACCCATCGAGGCAGCAAGCTCGGCTGCGGTCTCTGCGCGGTTTATGAAATTCGTGTCGACCGAAACGCGCTCGACCTTCTGTGCTTCAACATTTGTAAAGCCGACTGCGGCCAGCAGGATGACAACTACCGATGCAATGGCTGTGATAACATATAATGTGTTGTTTGATGACTTCGTTTTCATGATGTGATCCTTTCCGCTCTTAAAAGAGCTGTCTTTATTCGTTGACCACATAATAGACCCGGTGTTTATGTAATTCAACGTACAAATTTGCCTCGAGTGACAAGAAAATAGGCAATTGCATAAAACTGCGCAAAAAAACAGCTGACGTAATTTCTACGTCAGCTGTTAGTTTTAAATTCAGCGCTTTATCTTGTCTGTAAGCTTGCGCACGGCATCTATGAAGCCGCGCAGTTCGCGGTTTGAGCGCCCCTCGCAGCCGCGAACGGCCTGCATAAGCGCCTCGGCGGAGTGCAGAAGCTCCGTAAACAGCGGATTGACCCTGCGCTCGGCCGACGGAGCCTTCGGCGTTTTAACAATGGGCCTGCCCTGCGTCACGACTGTGAAGCGGCCGGCCGCAATGTCAAACTCGGTGCCGCTGTATGGTGCAAATGCGCGGTAGCCAAGCTCATTGTTGAGGCAGGCAGTGAAGCTGTCGGCACTTTCGGGGTCGCCGTGATTGACGAAAACAAGCTCCGGCTTTTCGGAAAAGCCCTCGAGCCACGCGATCAGGCCGCGCTTGTCGGCGTGTCCGCTGACGCCGGGGAGCGAGGATATCTCAGCCCTGACCTCGATCTCCTCATTGAAGAGCTTAACCTCCTTTGCACCGTCGTGCAGTGCGCGGCCGAGCGTTCCGACCGCCTGATAGCCCACGAACAGCACAAGGCTTTCCGGCCGCCACAGATTGTGCTTGAGGTGGTGGCGTATGCGGCCTGCGTCGCACATGCCGGATGCGGAGATTATGACCTTGGGCGTTTTGTCCTCGTTTATCGCCTTGGATTCCTCCTGGCTCACGGCAAGGTGAAGTCCGGGGAAGCAAAGCGGATTTTTGCCCGAGCGGATAACGGCCTGCATTTCTTCGTCAACATAGCTCGAGTCGCACTGCAAAAACACGCTCGTTGCCTCGATGGCAAGGGGACTGTCAACGTAAACGGGAAAGTCGGGATGCCCCGTTACAAGGCCGCGATTTTTTATCTCGCGGATAAAATACAGCATCTCCTGCGTCCTGCCGACGGCAAACGACGGGATCACGACATTGCCGCCGCGGTCGAGCGTGCGCTGGATGTATGCGGAAAGCCCGGCAATGTAATCGGGGCGCTCATCGGCGTGGTTGCGGTCGCCGTAGGTGGATTCGATGACGAGGTAATCGGTCTTGTCGATATGCTTCGGGTCGCAGAGTATCGGCTGATCGAGGTTTCCGATATCGCCGGAGAAAACTATCTTTTTCTCGCAGCTGCCCTCCTTGAGCCAGATCTCGATAGCTGCCGAACCGAGCAGATGCCCGACATCGGTGAAACGGATCGTGACCGATTCGTTGACCTGCACCTGGCTGCCGTATTCGCATGGGTGCAGCAGCTTCATAAGCCCTGCAACATCGTCAAGATCGTAAAGCGGCTCGACGGCGGCTTCACCGCGGCGCATCGCCTTGCGCGATTTCCATTCGGCGTCGGCCATCTGTATGTGCGCGCAGTCGCGCAGCATTATGTCCAGCAGCGAGCATGTAGCGCCCGTGGCGTACACGGCGCCGCGGAAGCCGTTTTTATAAAGCAGCGGCAGCAGGCCGGAGTGGTCAACGTGCGCGTGCGTCACCAGCGCAAAGTCGAGCACCGATGCCGCGACCGGCAGCTCCTGATTTTCAAAAAGGTCCTTGCCCTGCTCCATACCGCAGTCGATAACACCTTTTTTGTCGCCGACTTCGAGAAGAGTGCAGCTGCCTGTGACCTCATGGGCAGCGCCTAAAAATGTTACCTTCATGCTTCTGACCTCACAGCTCGGGCGTCCACCCGTCGGCAAAGCCTGCGTCGGCCTTGGGCTTTGTAAGCTCAACATAGTAGCCGGCATAGGTCAGATCCATGTACGGCAGCACGAAGAACTGCACCAGAACACCGAAGCCGACAACGCCGATGATCTGTGCAATGATCGACGGTCCGATTGCGCCGGCAAGCCATTCGCTGACTGAGTCGGCAATGCCGATAAGCAGCGCCCAGCCGATAAAGCTCAGATCCATCACGAACAGCTCACCCTTGTGGCCGACCATAAGGCGCTTGCTTTCGCTTATGCACTGCAAAGCGCTCATCTCCGGATGCTCAAGCAGCAGATACAGCGCCTGGCGGTAGCGGTAGAACGCGATAAAGCCCGGGATTATAAACAGCAGCGACCACAGGAAGATGAAAATGCCCTCAAGGATGTACAGCCAGATGACGCGGAAGAACATGCCGAACGCGTCGAAAAGGTTCCAGTAGCTTGCCTCCATGCCGCGCACTGTGCGCAGGCAATAGATCGTGAAGCCGGCGCCGATCATAAGCGCCACTATGCTGACCGCAAGATTCAGCAGAGCCGCGCCCGGCGAGGGCATAGCCTGCTCGATCGCGTAGGCAAACTGATCGGGATCGATGCTGCCGTATGCTCCGTCGATGCCGAACTGCTCGTAAATCGACTGAAGCTCAAACGTTGATCCGCCGACAAGCTTATACGAAAGGAAGCCGAGCACCGCAACGATGAGAAGATATATGATAGCGGTGACAACGGGCTTGGGTTGGGCAGTGCGAATGAGGTTTTTCGACTGCGCTTTCAATTGCTTTCTGTCCATGTGTCAGACCTCCTGATAGTTATGCTGCAATTATATCATCATATGCCGCAAAATAACATAGCCATGTCAAAAAAATATTAAACTACGACAGCTTCTCCGGTTCAAAGCCGCTTCCGTTGAAGTACCACAGCTCGTCAAAGCCGCAGCTGCGCGCTATCTGCTCGCACTGCTCGAAGGCGCAGCATATGCTGCTTGCCGAGTGCGAGTCCGAGCTTATCACGATGCGTCCGCCGATATCGTGCAGGTGGCGCAGAAGCTCCGGTGAGGGGTAGGGCGTCGTCCTGTAGCCGCGGCTTATCGCGCCCGTGTTCATCTCGAATATTTTTCCGGCGGCATTGAGCGTCTCCATCGCGGCAAAGGCAGCGTCGCGGTACCATGCGCTTTGCGTGTCGTACAGAGCGCCCTGCTCGTTGTATTTCGTCAAAAGGTCGAAGTGGCCGACGATGTCAACCTCGGGTATCTGCGCCATAGATGCGTAGTTTGCAAAAAACACATCAGCGGCCTTCTCGGCCCCGCCAAAGTGCTCGATGAGCGCAATTGCCCGCTCGCGCGTGGAGTCAACATAGAAGCCGTCGAGCACATGTCCCGAGCCGATGATATATTCGTAGCCGTCGAAATTTTTCTCGGCCGCGGCGTCGTATTCAAGACCGGTGTACAGTGCGATCTTTCCGGCGTATTTCACCTTCAGGCGCTGCATCTCGGCCTTGAAGGCGGCCTCTTTTTCCTTGGGCGTGCACCAGTCCTCGCCGTCCATCGGAGCGTGCGCGCTTATGCCCAGTGAGCTCAGCCCGTGCTCCATTGCCGCGCAGACCATCTCCTCGGGTGTGCTCGCCCCGTCGTCAAACGTCGTGTGGCAATGCAGATTTTGTTGTACCATAGCTTTTCTCCTGTGTGTCGATTTATCAGGCCTATGTTAGCATATCGCCGCCCGACAGGCAAGAAAAAGTCCGCCGCGATCGCTCGCAGCGGACGGATAATTGAATGTGAAGAATAATATAAACAAAAACTCCGTCCTCAAACGAGAACGGAGTCTTGGCTTTGGTGGACCCGAAGGGATTCGAACCCTCGACCTCTCGGATGCGAACCGAACGCGCTCCCAGCTGCGCTACGGGCCCATACCTTGCTCGGCTTTAGTATTATAACACACTTTTCAAAAAAGTAAAGAAAATATTTGTTGATTATATTGCAAATCTGAGTTATAATACTTTCGCGGCTTTTGACAAGGCTGCACTAGTTGGGGAGCCAGCGGTGCCCTGTAACCTGCAATCCGCTACAGCAGGAATGAATTCCCAACATAGGATCTGTCATGTGTCGTCTGACACCGGTAAGCAGCGTTGACGAGCCGGTCTCGCGCAACGGAAACCCGTGAACCATGTCAGGCGGGGAACCGAGCAGCATTAAGCGGTGCTTTTCGTGTGCCGTGAGGGTGCCGGTTCTGAGCCGGCTGCCGGCGTAACGGGCATATGTCAGTTTTCGAGGTTGGGTGTGCAGTCTTGTCAAAGGCCGCATTATATTTGTTACGGGATCATTATTTATGTATCAGGCTTTATATCGTAAGTGGCGGCCTAAGACCTTTGATGAGGTCGTCGGGCAAAAGCACATAACGGAAACGCTTAAAAATCAGATATCTACAGGTCGCACCTCGCACGCGTATCTGTTCATCGGAACGCGCGGCACGGGCAAAACGACCTGCGCGAAGATACTTGCCAAGGCGCTCAACTGCGAGCACCCCGTGGACGGCAATCCCTGCGGCAAGTGCCCTGCCTGCCTCGGCATCGAGGACGGCAGCATCATGGACGTCGTCGAGATCGACGCCGCATCGAACAACGGCGTTGATAACGTCCGCCAGCTGCGCGAGGAGGCCGTATTTTCTCCGGTTTCGGTCAAAAAGCGCGTGTATATCATCGACGAGGTGCACATGCTGTCAACGGCGGCGTTCAACGCGCTGCTGAAAATTCTTGAAGAGCCGCCGGAGCACCTTGTGTTCATCCTCGCAACGACGGAGCTTAATAAAGTTCCTGCAACGATACTTTCGCGCTGCCAGCGGCACAGCTTCAAGCGCCTTGATGCGCAGCTTATCGCCGACCACCTCGAGCACGTTGCGCAGTGCGAAAATCTCAGGCTCGAGCGCAGCGCCGCCGAGCTTATCGCCGGACTTGCCGAGGGCGGCATGCGCGATGCGCTGTCGCTGCTTGACCAGTGCTCGGGCGAGAGCGATATCGACACCGACGCCGTGTACTCGGCGATGGGGCTTACGGGCAACCGCCGCACGGCGCAGCTGCTCGACTACGCGGTGAAGAAAAACACCGATGAGGCGCTCAAGCTCTTTGACAGCCTCTGGCGCGACGGAAAGGATCCGGCGACGCTGCTGTATGAGCTGAATACGCTCCTGCGCGATTGCCTCATGCTGTCGGTCGCACCGAAAGCAGGCGCAGATCTTATATCGGGCCGCTTCAGCCGTGATATTTTGGGTGTTTTCTGCAAAAAGCTCACGAAAGCCGAGCTTATTAACCGGATAAACATTGTTTCGGACTCTCTTTTGAAGATACGCGATTCTAAAAGCGCAAAGCTCACTGCGGAGTTGTGTATAATATCACTGTGCGAGCCGCGCCTGACGGAAGGCGTTGACGAGCTTCGTGCGCGCATATCGCGCATCGAGGAGGATCTTAAGCACGCACCGGTGAGAACAGCCGTGCCGGCAGCCGAGGATGACGACGATGAGGAAGAGTTCCATTCGACTCTTGACGAGCCGCCGTTTGACCTCGATGAGCCGCCTGCGCCGCAGCCGCGATACGAAGACGATCCGGCAGACGAGCTTGACCCGGCTGACTTTGCCGAATATCAGCCCGAGGATGACCTTCTGGATAAAAAGTCGCCCGTCGAGCTGAACCCCGACGCCCCGGCGAGCGCGGCGGATGCGCCGCAGGATAACGAGTCGCTGTGGGCGGCGATAGTCGAAAATGCCGAGGAGTCGCTCCCACGCGGAGTGATCCCGATACTGACAAACCCTGTGCAGACTCGCTGCACCGTGAGCTACGATACGCTCGCGCTCGAGGTAGTGCCCGGATTTTTCTATAATGCAGTGAATAATCAGGCGGTTCTCATGCGCCTGCGCGAGGCGGCAAACGCCGTCACGGGGCGCAGCCTTAAAATAACGATCTCGGAGCTTCGCGAGGATAACGATAAGCCCAAAAGGGACATCGAGGAGCTTCGGAAATTCAAAGAAACACGTTTCGTATAATATTTTAGGAGGAATTTTAATATGGCAAAAGGCGGATTCCGCGGCGGAATGGGCGGCGGCAATATGATGAAGCAGGCTCAGAAAATGCAGGAAGAGTTCATGAAGATGCAGCAGGAGCTTGAGAGCAAGGAGTTCACCTCCACTGTCGGCGGCGGCGCAGTCAAGGCGACCATGATCGGCACACGCGCACTCAAGAGCATTGAGATCGATCCCTCGGCCGTCGATCCCGACGATGTAGAGATGCTTCAGGATATGATCGTTGCTGCGGTCAACGAAGCTATCACGCAGAGCGAGAACGCAACCAACGAGGCAATGAGCAAGCTCACCCCCATGGGCTTCCCGTTCTGAAAATGAAAACCTCGCGCCCTCAAAAGTGGGCGCGAGGTTTTTGTGAATAAAAGCATAATAAAAAGGCTCGAAAACCGATGTTTTCGAGCCTTTTGCTTGGTGCGCGAGGCGGGACTTGAACCCGCACGCCCGGAGTGAGCACTAGAACCTGAATCTAGCGAGTCTGCCAATTCCACCACTCGCGCATTTAAGTGCCTGATAATAATAGCATTACCGGCCCTCGTTGTCAAGAAAATTCTTTCGCCGGGCGTTTAATATTTTGTGAAGTGCGCAAATTCTATGGTAACAATTCATTTTACCGTGTTAAATGAAAAAATGTGTTGCAATTTAGCGGCGGTTATTGTAATATAAATACAGTTCTTATACCATACCAAGAACTATTTAGGTTACTATGATAAGGTAGTACACCTAAGAGCTCTGACGCCTCGCTTTTGCGAGGCGTTATCTCTTTATATTGCCAAAAATGCAAATATATCGTACAATGGTGGCACAAATTACAAAGGAGATACGTTTATGCGCCCTTATGCGATCGGACTTGATATTGGCATAACCTCTGTAGGCTGGGCGGCGTTGGCGCTTGATGCCGACGAAAACCCGTGCGGCATCATTGATCTCGGAAGCAGAATATTTTATGCAGCCGAGCATCCGCAAACCGGAGAATCACTTGCTGCCCCAAGAAGGGAGGCTCGCGGCTCAAGAAGACGACTGCGCCGCCATCGGCACAGAAACGAGCGTATCAGGAGCTTGATGCTCGAGGAACGGCTGATATCTCAAGACGAGCTTGAGACTCTTTTTGACGGACGGCTTGAAGACATTTATGCTCTGCGAGTAAAAGCGCTTGATGAGATTGTCAGCCGAACCGATTTTGCAAGAATATTATTACACATATCACAAAGGCGCGGATTTAAGTCCAACCGCAAGAACCCGACCACAAAGGAGGACGGCATTTTGTTGGCGGCTGTCAACGAAAACAAGCAGCGCATGAGCGAGCACGGCTATCGCACCGTCGGCGAGATGTTTTTGCTTGACGAGACGTTTAAAGACCATAAGCGCAATAAGGGCGGTAATTATATCACAACTGTAGCAAGAGATATGGTTGCCGACGAAGTGAGGGCGATTTTTTCCGCGCAGCGTGAGCTTGGCGCAAGCTTTGCAAGCGAAGAATTTGAGGAGCGCTATCTCGAAATACTGCTCAGTCAGCGGTCTTTTGACGAAGGCCCCGGAGGGAACAGCCCCTATGGCGGCAGCCAGATCGAACGGATGGTAGGTCGCTGCACATTTTTCCCCGATGAGCCGAGAGCGGCAAAGGCAACCTATTCGTTTGAGTACTTTACGCTCCTGCAAAAAGTAAATCACATTCGTATAGTCGAAAACGGAGTCTCCTCAAAGCTGACAGACGAGCAGCGGAGGATAATAATTGAGCTTGCTCATACGACAAAAGACGTTTCCTACACGAAGATACGCAAAGCGCTGAAGCTTTCGGACAAGCAGCTGTTTAATATCCGATACACGGATAATTTGCCGGCCGAGGACAGCGAGAAAAAGGAAAAGCTCGGCCTTATGAAGGCATATCACCAGATGCGCAGCGCCATTGACCGCATATCGAAAGGGCGGTTTGCGATGATGCCTCGAGCGCAGCGAAATGCTATAGGCACGGCGCTGTCATTATATAAAACTTCGGACAAGATAAGAAAGTATCTGACAGACGCAGGGCTCGATGAAATTGATATAAACAGTGCAGATTCTATCGGAAGCTTCTCAAAATTCGGGCACATATCCGTAAAGGCATGCGATATGCTTATTCCGTTTCTTGAGCAGGGCATGAACTACAATGAGGCTTGTGCCGCCGCAGGACTTAATTTTAAGGGACACGATGCAGGCGAAAAGTCGAAGCTGCTCCACCCGAAAGAGGAAGATTATGAGGATATAACAAGCCCAGTCGTCCGCAGGGCAATAGCTCAAACGATAAAAGTGATCAACGCCATAATCCGCAAGGAGGGCAGCAGTCCGACATTCATTAACATTGAGCTTGCAAGAGAAATGGCGAAGGACTTCCGGGAACGGAATCGTATTAAAAAGGAAAATGACGATAATCGCGCAAAAAACGAGCGATTGCTGGAGCGCATAAGGACAGAATACGGCAAAAACAACCCTACCGGACTTGATCTCGTAAAGCTGCGCCTGTATGAGGAGCAGAGCGGCGTCTGCATGTATTCACTCAAGCAAATGTCGCTGGAAAAACTGTTTGAGCCAAACTATGCCGAGGTCGATCACATTGTTCCGTACAGCATCAGCTTTGATGACAGCCGTAAAAACAAAGTTCTTGTACTTACAGAGGAAAACCGCAACAAAGGCAACAGGCTGCCGCTGCAATATCTCAAAGGCCGGCGCAGGGAGGATTTCATCGTTTGGGTCAACAACAATGTTAAGGATTACAGAAAACGCAGACTGCTGCTAAAAGAGGAACTGACGGCTGAGGACGAGTCCGGCTTCAAGGAGCGAAACCTGCAGGACACCAAAACGATGTCGCGATTTCTTCTGAATTACATTGCAGATAATCTCGAATTTGCGGAATCAACGCGCGGCCGCAAGAAGAAAGTCACCGCTGTCAACGGCGCTGTGACCGCCTATATGCGCAAAAGATGGGGCATAACAAAAATCAGGGAGGACGGAGATTGCCACCATGCAGTTGACGCCGTTGTCATTGCCTGCACGACCGATGCAATGATCCGGCAAGTGTCACGCTATGCCCGATTCCGCGAATGCGAGTATATGCAGACCGAGTCCGGCAGCGTGGCTGTAGATACCGGTACCGGAGAGGTTCTTCGTACCTTCCCATATCCATGGCCGGATTTCAGAAAAGAGCTTGAAGCCCGACTCGCAAACGACCCTGCGAAGGTGATAAACGACCTGCATCTGCCGTTTTATATGTCCGCAGGACGACCACTGCCGGAACCGGTCTTCGTTTCGCGTATGCCCAGACGCAAGGTCACGGGTGCTGCTCACAAAGATACGATAAAAAGTGCCAGAGAGCTTGATAACGGCTATTTGATAGTCAAGCGTCCGCTTACGAATCTGAAGCTGAAAAACGGCGAAATTGAAAACTATTATAATCCGCAGAGCGACAAATGCCTTTATGATGCGCTCAAAAACGCGCTCATTGAGCACGGCGGCGATGCAAAGAAAGCGTTTGCGGATGAATTCCGCAAGCCGAAGAGCGACGGAACTCCGGGCCCGATCGTGAACAAGGTAAAGCTGCTTGAGTCTGCCACTATGTGCGTTCCCGTTCACGGCGGAAAAGGCGCTGCAGATAACGATTCCATGGTCAGAGTCGATGTGTTCCTTTCTGGAGGCAAATATTATCTTGTGCCGATCTATGTTGCTGACACTCTGAAGCCGGAGCTGCCAAACAAAGCTGTTACGCGCGGCAAGAAGTACTCAGAGTGGCTCGAAATGGCTGACGAGAATTTTGTTTTCTCTCTGTATCCGAATGACCTGATCTGTGCGACAAGCAAAAATGGCATAACGCTCAGTGTATGCCGGAAGGACAGCACTCTGCCGCCGACTGTTGAGAATAAATCGTTCATGCTGTATTATCGCGGCACAGATATCTCAACAGGAAGCATTTCATGCATCACCCACGATAATGCTTATAAACTCAGAGGCCTCGGCGTAAAAACGCTTGAAAAGCTTGAAAAATACACAGTGGATGTCCTCGGAGAGTACCACAAGGTCGGAAAAGAAGTAAGACAGCCGTTCAACATAAAAAGGAGGAAAGCATGCCCTTCCGAAATGTTATGATCGAAAGCCCGGCGCACATAAGCAGCATCTGCCGTGCAACGGTTCGATACGCATGCTCGTCATAACCGAAAAGCAGTTTGAAGCCATAGAGATCCTTCTCGGAAAATTAACGGAAGCAGACGACAGCTTTCAGTGCGAGCAATTATCGATTTTTTGATAAAAAAACTCCGCCTTATCCATTGATAAAGCGGAGTTTTCTCGATAGTCTATTATACCATACCAAGAACTATCAGGGAACTATAACCAGTATTATATTATCCGTGATAGCGCTTCTATTATACCATACCAAGAACTATCAGGGAACTATAACCAGCGAAAAGGCCAGTGCGCAGCAGCTTGAATTATACCATACCAAGAACTATCAGGGAACTATAACCGGTTTTCACCGCAAAGGCGATCAGTGCGAATTATACCATACCAAGAACTATCAGGGAACTATAACTTCGCCGAAGGATATATTAGTTACCGGCTAATTATACCATACCAAGAACTATCAGGGAACTATAACGGATAACTTCTCGCCATTCGATGAAAGGTAATTATACCATACCAAGAACTATCAGGGAACTATAACATACGGGGAAATCGGGGCTATAACCGTGAAAATTATACCATACCAAGAACTATCAGGGGAATAAAATTCAAAAAAAGGATCAAACTTTTTCATCAGTTGAGGAAATCTCTGAGCTTTTTGCTCCTGCTGGGGTGGCGGAGCTTGCGCAGCGCCTTGGCCTCGATCTGGCGGATACGCTCACGGGTGACGTTGAACTCCTTGCCGACCTCCTCGAGGGTACGGGTGCGGCCGTCAACTATGCCGAAGCGCAGCTCGAGCACCTTTTTCTCGCGCGGCGTGAGTGTGTCGAGCACCTCCATGAGCTGTTCCTTGAGCAGCGAGAAGCTTGCCGCCTCGCTCGGCTCGGATGCGTCCTCGTCTGGGATGAAGTCGCCCAGGTGGGAGTCCTCCTCCTCTCCGATAGGCGTTTCGAGCGAAACCGGCTCCTGCGCGATCTTGAGTATCTCGCGCACCTTTTCAACGGGCATGCCCATCTCGGCGGCGATCTCCTCTGCGCTGGGGTCGTGGCCAAGCTCCTGAAGCAGCTGGCGCGATACGCGGATGACCTTGTTTATCGTCTCGACCATGTGGACGGGAATGCGGATGGTTCTGGCCTGGTCGGCGATGGCGCGCGTGATCGCCTGACGGATCCACCACGTCGCGTAGGTCGAGAACTTGTATCCCTTGGTGTAGTCGAACTTTTCAACTGCCTTTATAAGGCCGAGGTTGCCCTCCTGAATGAGGTCAAGGAACAGCATGCCGCGGCCGACATAGCGCTTTGCGATCGAAACGACCAGGCGCAGGTTTGCCTCTGTCATGCGGCGCTTTGCCTCCTCGTCGCCCTGGCTCATTCTTATCGCAAGCTCGACCTCCTCCTCGGCGGTCAAAAGCGGAACCTTGCCGATCTCCTTGAGAAACATGCGGACGGGGTCGTCGGTGCTGTAGCTGTCATCGACCTTAACGTCGGCCATTTCCTCCTCGGTGACCTCTTCGATCTCGTTAAGCTCCTCGATTTCGGGCATGTCGATGTCGTCAAGGATCGTGACTGCGTCGTCGTCGCTGATGTCGATCTCTATCTTGCTGGCTTCGAGGGCGTCGTAAAACTTCGCGATAGAGTCGGCGTCAACGCCCTTTTCCTCGAGCGCTGCGATTTCTTTTGTGGTGATCTTGCCGGCTTTCTTCGCCTTTTCCATGAGCTCGTTGAGGATATCCTCGGTGGTTTTCGCCTCTGCCGCTTCCTCGACGGGCTTTTCCTCGGCGGCCTTGGTGCGGCGCGTGCTTTTTTTCTTCGGAGCCGATTTTGCGGCGTCTGCCGCAAGCAGCTCGTCGGTTGCGCGCTCGAGATCCTGCGTGGTCATGGTTTCAATGTCTTTATCCATAGTTTTACCCCTCATATCCTTTGGTTTCTTTAAGTCTGTTTGCAAGTTTGCGAAGGTCCTCGCCCGACTGCTTCAGCTCGTGCCGGGAGCGGATCCTTTCTATGTAATCGGCAAGCGCCTTGTCACCGTTTCGCAGTGCCTCCGGTTTTTGCAGAACCGAGGCCAAAAGCGCCGCCTCCTGCGGAAGCAGCACTGCGCTCATCGAGGCCATGCTGATTATTTCGCCGTTTTCAAATTTTGATTTGAGCACGGAATATATCCGCGCCAGCGCCGGCGACGAGAAGATCTCCGGCGGCGGGAGCTCCTTGCCGCGGCAGATGCCCTGATCGAGATACAGAAGCCTTATTATGCCCTCCTCGGCGGCGGCGGATTCGGGATCTTCATAGTGCAGCTCCTTTGCCTTGGGCTGAAACTGCCGCTCGGGATGTGAGGCGCTTTTTGCGTCGGTGCGCTGGGCCGTGCGCACAAGGCGCTTGCGCCTTCGCTCAACCTCCTGCGCGACAACGTCGCTGGCAACACCGGCCATTGACGCAACGCGCATCGCGTAGACCTGACGCTCCACGCTGCCCGGCAGGTGCGCGACCATATCCGAGGCTTCCTTCAAGAATGCGACCTTCTGCTCGTCGATGCTCAGGTCGTATTTATCCGTCACATTTTGCAGCTGGTAGTCGATGTGGTTTTCCGACTTGTCTATTAGATTTCGGAACGCGTCTGCGCCCTTGGTCCTTATATACTCGTCAGGGTCCTTTGCGCCGCTCATCGACAGCACCTTGACCTTAAGATCGAGCTTTTCAAGAAGCCCGATGGCGCGCTGCGAGGCTTTTTTGCCTGCGCCGTCGTTATCGTAAGCGATGATGACCTCGTTCGTGTAATGCGAGATCAGCCGCGCCTGCTCGGGCGTGAGCGACGTGCCCAGCGACGCGACCGCGCCGTCAAATCCGGCCTGATGCATCATCACGACGTCAACGTTGCCCTCAGCAAGTATTATATGTCCGCTCTTCGACTTTTTAGCCAGATTAAGCGCAAAAAGATTGCGGCTTTTGTTGAACACCATCGTTTCCGGGCTGTTCATATACTTCGGCTCGCCATCGCCGAGTATTCTGCCGGAAAAGCCGATGAAATCGCCCCTGACGTCGATGACCGGGAACATGAGCCGGTTGCGGAAGGTGTCGTAGTGTCCGCCGTTTTTGCCCTTGCGGACAAGTCCGGCGTCGAACATCTCATACTCCGAGTAGCCGAGCGCCTTCATCGCGTTTATGAGGCTGTCCCATGTGTCCGGCGCGTAGCCGAGCCCGAAGCGCTTTGCCGTGTGCGGCGTTATCTGACGCCGCGCCATGTAGTCAAGCGCGGGCTTGCCCTCGGGCTTGCTGAGGCACGAGTAGAAAAATCTCGCTGCATCGCGGTTTAAGTCCAGAAGCCGGCGGCGCTTTTTCGCCTCGCGGCTATCCTCCTGCTCGGGCATGGTCATGCCAACGCGCTTTGCCAGGAACTCAACGGCCTCAGGGAAGCTGAGGTTTTCGATCTCCATTATGAAATTTATAACGCCTCCGCCCTTGCCACAGCCGAAGCAGTGATATATCTGCCTGTCCGGCGACACGGAAAACGACGGCGTTTTCTCGCTGTGGAACGGGCACAGGCCGAATTGGTTCGAGCCGGAGCGCTTCGTTAAGCGCACATACTCGCCCACAACGTCTACTATATCGTTTTTTTCAACAAGCTCCTGAAGGAAGCTCTCCGGTATAGCCATTACCCATCCTTTCTTTTAGAGGCGCTTTAGCGCACCTACGGATACGCTTATTGCCGTTGCCCGGTTCGAGACTGCGGAGAAAACCACGTTTGCCTCGCGCTACAGCAGTGCGCTGCCGAGTTTTTCGCCGCGCCCCTGTAGGGAACAGACTTGCCTGTTCCGTTTTTTTAGAGGCGCTTTAGCGCTGTACCTATACATAATATTGCGGTAGCCCGGTGTCGGAACAACGGAGAAAACCATGTTTGCCTCGTGCTGCGTTCGTGCGCTGCTGAATTTTTCACCGCACCTGATTGGCTCCACTGTTAAGGGGAGCAGGCAGCTTTGCTGCCGAGGGGTTGAATTAAATCCGTGCGCTTGCGCACACAATGGTTATCAGCTCACTGCTATCAGCTAACAGCGGCGGCAAAGCCGCACGGTTTCGTCGGTACCCACCGGTCGAGCAACCGCAAAAACCGTATCGGCACAATGTGAATGCGCTATTAAAAATGCGCTTGCGCACACATTAATTATTCATCATTCACTATTCATTATTAATTTTATTTGACCGTCCACGACATGGGGATAAATATCTCGCTGAATTTTTCCATGGCGTAGCCGTCGGTCATGCCGGAGATATAGTCGCAAACGGCGCGCGAAACGCCCTCGCGGCTTGCGATAAGCTGCATCTCGTCCGGCATTTTATCCGGATGCTTGAGGTAATAGTCAAAAAGCGAGCCGATGATGCCGTCAACCTTGCTCTCCTCGCCCTTGGCGATCGGATTTGTGTACACGTCCGAATACATGAAGGCGTGGAAGAAATCGACCGCCTCCTGCATGTAATCGCTCATTTGAATTTTTCCGCCGCCGCTGTTTTCAATGAGGTCGAGCATGATAGAATTTATCCTCTCACTGTTGCGCTCGCCGCAGCGCGTGCGGATCATGTCGGGAACGTCCTCTGCGCGGAGTATTCCGGCGCGGATGGTGTCGTCAAGGTCATGATTTATGTACGCTATGCGGTCGGCAAGGCGAACGACGGTCGCCTCGGTCGTGTCGTCCGGCGCGCCGTGCGTGTGATGCAGGATGCCCATGCGCGTTTCATAGCACAGGTTAAGCCCCCGGCCGTCGCGCTCGAGGATATCGACAACGCGCAGCGACTGCTCATAGTGCTTGAAGCCCTCTTCGTATATTTTGTTGAGCGCGCGCTCGCCGGCGTGACCGAAGGGTGTGTGTCCCAGATCGTGGCCCAGCGCCATAGCCTCGGTGAGATCCTCGTTTAAGTCGAGCGCTCTGGCTATCGTGCGCGCGAGGCGCGATACCTCGAGCGTGTGCGTAAGGCGCGTTCTGTAATGATCGCCCTCCGGACGCAGATACACCTGCGTTTTGTGCTTTAATCTGCGGAAGGCTTTGGAGTGCGTTATTCTGTCAACGTCGCGCTGGAAGCAGGTGCGTATCTCGCACTCCGGCTCCGGTGTGCGCCGGCCCTTTGAGTTCTCGGCTCTGACGCCGAACTCACCGACGAGCGTTCGCTCGATCATCTCGCGCTTTTCTCTCGGACACGCCATGCATTTCCCTCCAATCAAAAAAGGCATCAAATTTTCTTTCAATACTTTATACGACGCAAATTCGCATTTCCCTGCAATTTATTTTAAATTTTCTCGAAAAAATTTTCGGAGGTACGGCTGTACCCCCGAAAAAGTTATTTTATTCTGACCGGCATAAGCTCCTCGCCGACAGTCTGCGCGCTGCACGCTCCGGCGCTCAGCTCCGTAACGCGCGCGGAAAAAGCCTCGGCGTTATTCTCCGGCAGCAGCAGCGAAAGCAGCACGTCCGCGCCGTAGTCAACGTTCTGCACAGCCCCGTCAAGCGAAAGGCACTCCGTTTTCATGCGCTCGAGAAGCGAATACGGGCAGCCGACCTCGAGCTTTACCCAGCGGCGCACGGCGGCGATCCCGGCCGCGTCCAGCGCGTCCTTCGCGCTTTTCGTGTATGCGCGCAGCAGTCCGCCCGTTCCGAGCAGAACTCCGCCGAAATACCGCGTGACGACGCACACGACGTTTTCAACGCCCTCGCGTTTGAACACTTCGAGCATCGGCAGTCCTGCCGTGCCCTGCGGCTCGCCGTCGTCGGAATAGCGCACGGCGCCCTCGCGGATAATATAGCACCAGCAGTTGTGCCGTGCGTCATAGTGCTTTTTCTTCATCTCGTTTATGAAGTCGCGCGCGGCGTCCTCGGTTTCGACAAAGCGCACATGGCCGAGAAAGCTCGAACGCTTTTCGACAAATTCAGTCTCGCCGCTGCCGGCTGGCACGAAATACTCGCTCAATCCTCCCAGTCCTCCTTGGGCTCGGTGTAATTGGGTATATACCGCTTTACCTTGCCGAAAACCTCGGGCGGCACCGTGACCTCGGCCTTGATGCCGTCGTCGAGATATTCAAGGCTCGTCACCGCGGCCTCACGGTTTAAAAGATCCATGATCCCGGCGTCGGAATACGGTATGCGCAGAGTGACCTTGTGGTTGCCGCGGTCGAGCAGAGCCGACAGGCGCTGCACCAGCTCCTGTACGCCCTCGCCGCTTTTTGCCGAAAGGCAGACAACGTCCTCGCCGTGCGGCAGTATGCCAAGGTAGGCGTCGCACTTGTTGAAAACGCGGATGCACGGCGTCTGCTCGGCTCCGAGCTGGCAGATAAGCTCGTCGACGACGCGCGCCTGCTCCTCCCAGTCGGGGTTTGAAATGTCTATGACATGCAGCAGAACATCGGCGTAGCTCAGCTCCTCGAGCGTTGCCTTGAACGCCTCGACCAGATGGTGCGGAAGCTTGCGGATAAAGCCGACGGTGTCGGATATGAGCACCTCGGTCACTTCATCGATGCGCAGCTTGCGCGTCGTGGTGTCGAGCGTGTCGAAAAGACGGTCGTTTGCCGGTATGCCGGCATCGGTCAGGCAGTTTAAAAGCGTTGACTTTCCGGCATTGGTGTAGCCGACGAGCGCAACGACGGGAACGTCGTTTTTCTCGCGCTTGCGGCGCTGGGTCGAGCGCACCTTGCGCACGGCGGCAAGCTCCTCTTCGAGCTTTTGTATCTTCCTGCGGATATGGCGGCGGTCGGTCTCAAGCTGAGTTTCGCCGGGGCCGCGCGTTCCGATGGGCGACGAGCCGCCGGAGGCCGTCTGGCGCACAAGGTGCGTCCACATACCCGTCAGACGCGGCAGCAGGTATTTGTACTGCGCAAGCTCAACCTGAAGCTGACCCTCGCGCGTCTGTGCGCGCTGGGCGAAGATATCCAGGATAAGCCCCGAGCGGTCGAGCACCTTGACCCCAAGCTCCTCGCCGAGGACTCGCATCTGCGACGGTGACAGCTCGTTGTCGAAAACGGCAAGGTCGCAGTTGTTCATTTCTATAAATTCCTTCAGCTCGGCAACCTTACCGTCGCCGATGAAGCTGCGCGGATCGGGAGTCGGGCGGTTTTGTATCATCATGCCGACGGCCTGACCGCCTGCCGTTTCGACAAGCGCGGCAAGCTCCTGCATCGAGATCTCGCTTGAGCGCTCCGACTGCTCCATCGACGCCGCCGCAAGTCCGGCCAGCACCGCACGCTCGATTTTTATATCGTTAGTCTCTATTGTTATCAGTCCTTATTTTTGGTTTACATTATATTATACCAAATCCGCCGCCGCTTGTCACGAAAATATGAAAAAGGCTCTCTTTCGGGAGAGCCTTGTGCTTGTATAAGATCGCTTATTTGCCTCCGGACGCGCGATAGAGGAAGGTCACGACCTGTGCGCGTGTGCAGCCTTCGTTCGGTGAAAAGAGCCCGGCGCTTGTGCCATTGGTTATGCCCTCGGAGCTTGCCCAAATAACAGCGTCATGGCAGAACGAGCCGGAGGAAACATCGGAAAAATTGCATGCGCCGCTTACCTTGGGCGAGCCTGCCGAGCGGTACAGGAACGTGACTATCTGTCCGCGCGTGCAGGGAGCATACGGCGAAAAGCTCGTGCTGCTTGTTCCCTTTGTTATGCCGCGCTCGACCGCCCATTGCACCGCTTCATAGAAAATGTCGCCGGGCTTTACGTCGGCAAAGCTCACGGCCGCCTTGGCCTCAGGCTGCCCGGCCACGCGCCAGAGAAACATCACTATCTGGTATCGCGAGCAGACGTTGTTCGGCGAGAAAGTATTTTTCCCCGTGCCGTTTGTTATGCCGTTTTCCACCGCCCACTGCACGGCGTCGGAGTAAAACGCGCCGGGCTTAACATCGTCAAATTCCGGCGCAGCTTCCGCGCCCTTTGCGCCGCAGACCGAGCACACGCCGCCGAAAAATTTGTGCCCTGCTGCCGCAACGGTCTTGCCGATCTGTGTCATGTCTCCGCAGCGCATGCAGATAAGATCGCCCGTGTAGCCGCTTTCGGTGCATGTCGGCGCTTTGACGCGCGCAGGCTGAGGATCGTGCCCGAGAGCGAATATGACGCTGCCTTGCTTGAACACCTTGCCGCAGACGGTGCATACCTCGTCGCCGGTGTAGCCGCCTGTCAGGCAGCCTGCGGCTTTGGCGTTTTGCAGCTGCGTTTTGTGCCCGACGGCGCTGACATAGTCCTTTGTGTAGCACTCGCCGCAGGAGCAGGTGTAGGTCGTAAATCCCTCGGTCAGGCAGGTAGGCTTTGTGACGATGGGGATAAAATCGTGCTTGTGCTGGGTGTCCTTGTTCGGGTCGAGTATGCCGCAGCGGACGCATATGCCGCCCTTGTAGCTGTGCCCGAGCGGCGGTGTGTAGCTGTCCTCGCGCTTATCGCCGCAGGCGCACAGATGCACGGTGCATCCGCGCTCGGTGCATGTCGGCGGGATAACGGTGTCGGCGTATTTATGCTCGTGATCTGTGCGGGTAAAGCTCTTTTCGGCATTGTCGAGTGCGTTGTTGCAGGTTTCTTTAGTGACCTGGCTCCAGTCTGTGTCGCTGCCGAGATAATCGACCTTTTTCAGCGCCGTGCAGCCGTCGAAGGCGCGCTCGTTTATGTGGCTGACGTTTTTCGGTATCGTTATGCTCTCAAGCGATGAGCAGCCGTAAAACGCCTCGGTCGGAATGACGGTCACCTCGGCCGGAATTTTCACGCTTTTGAGCGCGGCACAGCCCGAAAATACCTTTTCGCCGAGCGTTTTAACGCTGTCGGGCAGCGCGATCTCCGCAAGCGCGGCACAGCCGGAAAAGGTCAATGCTTCAAGCTTTGCTATGCTTTTAGGAAGCGTGATGCGCTTTAAGGCCGCGCAGTTTTCAAACGCACTCTTGCCGATCGCCGTCACCGAATCGGAAATGACAAGGCTTTCAAGCTTTGCGCAATCTTTGAACGCGCCGCCGGCAATGGCAACGGTGCCGCTCGGAACGGTGTAGTCTGCCGACTTGCCGACCGGACAGCGCAGAAGCTCTTTATCGGCGGAAAAAAGCACTCCTCCGACGGATAAGAACGCCTTGTTTCCCTCCGCGACCTCAAACGCCGCAAGGGATGTGCAGCCGCCAAAGGCATTCAGGTCGATTTGTGCGACCGTGTCGGATATTCCGACCTTTTCAAGTGCCGTGCAGCCGGAAAACGCGCCGCCCGATATGCTCTGCACGCCGCTTTCGATGACGACGCTTTGAATTTTGTCCTTTTGCTTATCCCATGGCGCCGCGTTTGCGACGGATGAAAAATCGGGCATTTTGCCGCTGCCGCTTATGGTGAGAGCGCCGCTGCGCGAAAGCGACCAGCTCAGACCGTCGCCGATGCTTCCGCTGTCCAAAGCTGCCGACAGCACAGCACCGCATACATCGCAAGTCTTTCCGGTGCCCGTGTGAGCTCCTTCGTTTTGCGTTTTATTGCAGGAGCACTGCTTCCAGTGCTTCTGTGTGTCGTACTGCCAGCTGCCGCCGAAATCGCAGGTGTGCTCGAGAAAATCTATTTTGTCCTGAGCAATGCAGCAGGCATTGCCGCCGATAGCCGTCCATCTCTCCGGCGTTCCGGCAAAGCTTGCTTTGTCGATTGCCGTGCCGTTGAACGCAGCCTCGCCGATGTGCTCTAAAGTTTCCGGGAGAACCAATTCTTCTATCCTTCCGCAGTCTTCAAATGCGGCAGCGCCTATGCTTTTTATGCCGTCCGGCAATCCCGTCAGGCTGAATTCCGTACACCTCAAAAACGCATTCGCGCCGATTTCAGTAACGGCGTCGGGGATGCTGAGGTTTCTGAGATTATCACATTCGGCGAAGAGTTCTTCAGAAATCAGTGTAAGTGATGCCGGTAATTGAACGGTATGCAGTCCCTTGCAGCATGAAAAAGCATACGGGTCGATGTACTCGACGCTGTCGGGGATGTTGATTTGCTGAATGTTTGGGCAATAAAAAAAGGCGCTGGCGCCAATGTGTTTCAATCCAAATGGCAGAGTTATGCTTTTAACTGAGCAATAGCAAAAAGCGCTTGAACCTATGCTTGTAACGCCGTCGCTTATAGTGACATTTGTGATTTCAAGACAGTGTTCGTTCCATGGAGCAAGGTAATCTTCGCTGTAATCATACATTTCTCCCGTTCCCGAGATAGTCAGTATGCCGTCTGCAAACTTCCATGTCAGGTTTTCTCCGCATTTGTTGTTGTCGTCTGCCAATGCGCCGAGGGGTAAAAGAGTTAACGCCGTCAGCAGCACGAGCAGTATGCTTAGTAGTCGCTTTTTCATCGTTTATCTCCCTTATAATAGCATTTTTGGCCTTGCTGAGAATAATTTTACAAAAAACGGTCGTTTCTTGTAAATGCGCTATTATAAACGAAAATCCTGTTGAAATTTTGTGCATTTCAACAGGATCAGGAAAAAGCGTCGGCTATTATTCGATTCGGCAGCGTTCGACGAGAATATCCACGAAGCCCTCGCGCAGCTTGCACAGCTTTGAAAACTGCTCGGAGATGTTGTAGTTCATTGCGCAGTTGAGCCAGTCGATGATCTGGCCGAAGCACTCGCACTTATAAAACCATACGAGTATCTCGCGGCTTTCGGGATCGGCCTTTACATCGCCGAACATCGTGTGCAGATAGTTTTCAACAACGCTGCCGCAGACCTTCATAAGATACAGCTCGTACACGCTGCGGTTTGACGAGTTGTATATATTAAGAACGGTGCGCTTGTGCTCAAGGGCAAACTCGGCCATCTTGTCAATGCAGGCTTCAAGCGAGTGATAGTCGGAATAATCGCTGATGATCTTTTCGGCGGTTTCGATGACGATCTCCTCGACAAGGCAGGGAATGTCGTCATAGTGATAGTAGATCGTGTTTCTGTTGAAGCCACAGCCCTCGGCAATGTCACGGACGCTGATCTGGTTTATCGGCTTTTCGTTCAGCAGCGCTAAAAAGCTCTTTTTTATGGCCGCTTTTGTAAGGTCACTTTTCGCTTTATAGGGCATATGCCACCTCCGTGCAGTCGTTTTTGAAATTATATCACAAAATCCATTGCACAATCAACATTTTTAGTGGCGATTTAGCGCACCTACGGATACGGTTTCACCGTAGCTGATAGCTGTTAGCTGTTAGCTGAGAGCCAATGGAGTGCGGCGAAAAATTCAGTGCCGTACTAACGGGATGCGAAACGCTATGGTTTATCCCATTATTTCCGGTCGGGTCACCGCAATATGCGTATCCGTAGGTGCGTCAATTCGCCACTGAAAAATTGGAGAAATGTTGTCAAGGAATTTTGCGTGCGAACGGTTGAATATAATGTGCGGCAGTGATACAATATTGCTGCAAAGTGAGTGCAGTTTTGAACAATGTGAGGAAATATCGTCTCTAAACTGCCGCGTTTTCAACGCATTTGCGTGAAATAATTGATAGTTTTGCTCAGCAAAACATGCAATTAAATGGCAAATTTGCGATTTCGGAAAGGATGGAAAGAAAAATGAAGTTTTCAAGCAAGATCGAAAAATGCGGCCTTTCTCCGATGAGAAAGTTCGCGCCCTACGCCGCAGAGGCGGTCAAGAAGGGCAAAAAGGTTTATCATCTGAACATCGGCCAGCCCGATATAGCGACTCCCGAGGCGTACTTTGAGGCAGTGAAGAATTTTTCGCAGCCGGTTCTGGCGTATGCTCCGTCCGACGGCGTTCCCGAGATGATCGATGCTGTTGTCAATTACTACGGCAAGATAGATGCTCCGATAACCAATAAGCAGGTGCTCATCACGACCGGCGGCTCGGAAGCGCTCCAGATAGCGCTCTCCTGCATCCTCGACGAGGGCGACGAGATCATCATCCCCGAGCCGTTTTACCCCAACTACTCGACCTTTGTCACCCTCACCGGCGCGACGATCCGCCCTGTGACCACAAAGCCAGAGGAGGGCTATAAGTTTGCCGTGCGCGAGCGCATCGAGGCATGCATCAACGAGCATACCCGCGCGATACTGTTCACAAACCCCGGCAACCCGACCGGAACCATCCTCACCGAGGAAGAGCTGAAGCTCATGGCCGACATTGCCAAGGAGCACGACCTGTTCATCATCGGCGACGAGGTGTATCGAGAGTTCGTCTATGGCGGCGAAAAGCTCATGAGCCTTCTCCAGCTTGAGGGTTATGATGATAACGTCGTTGTCATCGACTCGGTCTCCAAGCGCTTCTCGGCCTGCGGCGCGCGCATCGGCTGCGTCATCACAAGAAACAAGGAGCTGTATAACCACGCAATGAAGTGGTGCCAGGGCCGCCTTTGCGCATCGACCATCGACCAGGTCGCGTCCGCGGCGCTGTATTCGGTCGGCCCCGAGTACTTCGACGCCGTGCGCAAGGAGTACTGCGCGCGCAAGGATACGCTCGTTGAGGGGCTCAAGAAGATCCCCGGCGTTGTGTATTCCGAGCCGAAGGGCGCGTTCTACGTTATGGCGGCGCTGCCCGTTGACGATGCCGAGAAGTTCCAGATCTGGATGCTCGAAGAGTTCGACGATAACGGCGATACCCTGATGTTCACCCCGGCCGAGAGCTTTTACAAAACTCCGCACACCGGCGTTAACGAGATCCGCATGGCCTACGTCATAAACGAAAAGGACATCACTCGCTGCATGGAGCTGCTCAAAAAAGGCATCGAAGCTTATTTAGAAGCGAATTGAGGCACCTACCGATACGCATATTGCGGTTGCCCGGTGTCGAAATTACCGACGAACCCATATTTGCCTCGCAACCCAGTAGCGCGCTGCGGAATTTTGCACCGCACCTCGTAGGGAACGGGCTTGCCCGTTCCGCGTGCTTGATGCTTAGTCGGCACAAAAATCTATAATCGTAGGGGCGGCCATTGGCCGCCCACTTGCCACGGTTTTGCTGGCACCCACCGGTCGTGCTGACGAAGTATGTGTATCAGCAATTATTCACTATTAATTATTCATCATTCATTATTCATTGGGGCGGTCCCAGACCGCCCCCCCTCTTTTTGCCTTCCCCTGCGTAGCCTGAGGGGAAGGTGTCACCTTTGGTGGCGGATGAGGTGTTATTAAATTTGCGGTGTTAACCGCTACGTTATCAAAGAAAGGGCGGCCTATGGTCGTCCTTTCTTTATGGTTTATTCCTCTGTTTCCGGTCGGGCTGCTGCAATATGCGTATTGGTATCAGCGTAAAGGCGCTATTGAAAAAGTGCGCTTGCGCACACCATCGGCTAACAGCTATCAGCTGCAAAGCCGCACGGTTTTGCCAGGAACTTCGACACCGGGTTCACGCAATATGCGTATCCGTAGGTGCGGCAATTCGCCTCTAAAATATTGACTGTGAGTTTTTGCTATGCTATACTGATTTTTAATTTACCGGGCAGCAGCCCACGAATGGAGAGTGTTAGATCCGAAATGGACGATGCCAGTCGATTGTCGCTGATAGTCGTAATTCTGCTTATCCTGTGCGCGGCGTATTTTGCCGTGGCGGAGACCTCGTTTGCCTCGGTCTCCAAGGTCAGGATAAAGATCCGCGCCGAGCGCGGCGAGGCAAAAGCAATACGGGCGCTGAAGGTGCTCGATAATTTTGACCTTGCGATAACGAGCATACTCATATGCACGAATATCGTACATCTTTCCGCGGCGAGCATAGCTACGCTTGCGGTAACACGCATGTTCCCGGGCGTAAGCGGCGCGGTTACGATCAGCACGTTTGTGATGACGCTGGTCGTGTTCTTTGCCGGCGAGATGCTGCCCAAGAGCATCGCAAAGAAATACAGCGAGCGGCTGTCGCTGGCGGTCGCCGGTTCGCTGTGGTTTTTCATGACCGTTCTCAAGCCTCTTGCAACGCTGCTGACGGCGATAGGCAATTTCGCCGCGAAGCTTGCCAAGGCCGATCCGCAGATATCCGTCACCGAGGACGAGATATATGATATCATTGAGGATATGACCGAAGAGGGCAGCCTCGATGAGGAGCGCGGCGAGCTTATAAGCTCGGCTCTGCAATTTGCGGAAACGACGGTCGAGAGTATACTTACCTCGCGCGTGGACATAGTCGCGCTTGACATCGACGATCCCGTTGACGAGATGCTCGGCACCATACGCAGCGAAACTCACAGCCGCCTTCCCGTGTACGAGGGCAGCATCGATAATATCATAGGTATACTGTCGATACGCAAGTTTATAAAAACATACCTGCGCGAGGGCGAGAAAATGGACGTTCGCGCGCTTTTGGATGAGCCGTACTTCATCCACGGCAGCACGAATATAGACGGGCTGCTTCCGGTGATGAGCAAAAAGCGGCTCAATATGGCCGTGGTTACGGATAACTACGGCGGCACGCTCGGCATAGTGACGGTCGAGGATATCCTCGAGGAGCTCGTGGGCGAGATCTGGGACGAGGACGACGTCGTCGAAGAGCCGTATGTCGCGCTGGATAACGGCGAGTGGGACTGCACCGCCGAGATGACCGTCAGCGACGTTTTCGAGCTTCTGGAGCTTGACGAGGACGACGATGACGAGTTCACGAATAAGCTCCTGGGCGAGTGGGCCTACGAGCAGTTTGACAATATCCCCTCGGTGGGCGACAGCTTTGAATATGATAACGTTGCCGTCACCGTGTCGGAAATGCGCAATAATCGAATACTGCGGCTGAGGGTGCGCCTCATCGACGAGGGAGGTGAGGAGAAATGACCTGGGCATATGTCTGCGGAATAATCGTCTGCATCATCTTCTCGCATATCTTCTCCTCGGCCGAGATGTCTTACTCCTCGTGCAACCGCATGAGGCTTGAAAACGCCCGTGACGACGGCTCGAAGCGCGCCAAGGTCGCGGTGAAGATCGTCGATAATTTTGACGATTCGCTCTCGGCAATACTTATAGGCAATAACCTCGCGAACATAGCAAACTCCTCGCTCGGCTCGCTGCTGGTGCTGGAGCTTTGCAACGGCGACGACAGCTATGCGTGGGTGTCAACGCTTACGATAACGATTCTGGTCATCATCTTCGGTGAAACAATACCGAAGATCGTGGCAAAGGCCAGCGCAAATCGCCTGGCGCTGACGTATGCCTACTTTGTGCGCGGTCTGACGATCATATTCATGCCGCTTATCCGCCTTGTCGTCGGGCTTATAAAGCTGCTGACGCTTGGACTCAAGGGCGAAGCCGAGGATACCGACGAGGAAGCTGCCGTCGAGGAGCTAAGCTCCATCATAGAGACCGCCGAGGACGAGGATGTTCTTGACGAGGATCGCTCCGAGCTTGTTCAGGCGGCGATAGACTTTTCGGATATAATGGCCTCCGAGGTAATGACCGCGCGTGTTGACGTTGTAGCGTTGGACATCGACGAGGACATGGCAGAGCAGATCGAGACGATCGAAAATGCGCCGTTCTCGCGCATCCCGGTTTATGAGGACAGCGTGGATAACGTGATCGGAGTTTTGTATCTCAATCACTTCCTCAAAGCGCTTGCAGGCGACGAGAAGCCGGATATACGCAGTCTACTCATGCCGCCGTGCTATGTTTATAAAACCATGAAGCTGCCCGCGGTGCTCACAGAGCTGCGCAAGGCAAAGCAGCACCTGGCCATCGTCACCGACGAATACGGCGGAACGCTGGGCATACTGTCGATGGAGGATGTTCTCGAGCAGCTCGTCGGCGAGATATGGGACGATACGGACGAGATAAAGGAAGAGATCCTCGAGCGCTCCGACGGCGAGTTCGAGCTTGACGGCGATATGAGCATCTCCGATTTCATCGACCTTGTCGGCATCCGTGAGCGCGATTTCGAGGCCGAAAGCGAAACCGTCGGCGGCTGGACGATCGAGATGTTCGGCTCGTTCCCCTCGGTGGGCGACAGCTTTGATTATGAAGATCTGCACATCACAGTTCTTGAAATGGACGGACTGCGAGTCGAAAAAGTCCTCGTAGTCAAAAAACCTAAGGAAGATGACAACGAAGACGATTAAGACGATTAATTTAAATGAAAGCCTTCTCCGAAAAAACGGAGAAGGCTTTTTGCGTGACTGCATAATCGGCGGAGTTTCGGAAACACTTACACCGAGGTGTTTCCATGTATATAAGAAAAAAGACGTTTATACTCATCATCACATATCTTGCGGCGGCGATCGTTGCGCTGGGCGCGTACACGGCGGTGCATTTCGGCATGGAGGGCAGCTATCGCCGCACGGCCGAGTACGGCTATGCGCACGCGTTCGAGGAGGTGGTCGGCTCGGTGTCGGCGCTTTCTGACTCGCTGCACCGCGCGTCGTATGCAAGCGGCGCGGAGCTGTCGGGCCAATTGTGCGCGGATATCTACGGAAGCTGCCTTGCAGCCGAGATGACCATGGCCGTGCTGCCGTTTTCAACGCAGGAGCTGGAGCAGACGGCGGCATTTATCGGGATCGCCGGCGACTATGCGCGCGGCAGCCTGCGAACCTCGGCGCAGTCGGGCTTTGACGATGCCGCGCGGCGGAATTTTGCCTCGCTTTACAAAACTGCCGCGGCGCTGGCACTGGAGCTGAGCGAGCTGCGCGACGAGATAAACGACGGCAATGTGCTGCTTGACGAGCCGGAGAACGAGTTTGCAGATTCCGGCGACAGGCTGAGTGCGTCCATGCTCGGAATAGAGGACGGCATCGGCGCGGCCGAACTTGACGGCTACGACGGAAAATACGCAAAAACCGCGCAGAGCACCGGCAAAAAGCCTATCGCCCAGAGCGAGGCCAAGGCTATTGCCGCCGAGTTTTTCGGCCTTGATGAAGAAAAGCTCGAGGCTGAATACAGCGCGGAAAACGGCACGGTGTGCTTTGCGTTTGACGGCGGCAGCGTGTGCGTCGATGCCGAGGGCAACGTCCTGTCGCTAAGCACAGAGCGCAGCGTGGCAGGAGACATGGAGTCATCCGAGCTTGAGGCGATAGCCCGTGATTTTCTGGCTGCCCACGGCTTTGGCGAAATGTATCTTGCGTCGAGCGAGCGATACGGCAGCGTGCAGACGATGAAATTCGAGTGCGTCGAAAACGGAGTAAGGTGCATTGACGACAGCGTGCGCATCTCCGTGGCCGGTGATTACGGCGATATCTATGCCTTCGACGCAGCGGCGCATATCAAAAATCACGGCACTTACCCGAAGGCTGCCGCCGCCGTGAGCGAGGCTGCGGCGCGCGCCGCGATCCCGGAAACGCTGAGCGTTTCGGATGCGCAGCTTTGCTATGCTCCGACCGAGGGCAGGGGCGCTGTTTTGTGCTACGGCTTTGACTGCGCAGGCAGCGGCGGAGAGCGCGTTTTCGTACTTGTCGATGCGAAGACCGGGCGGCAGTTTGATATAGAGATACTGTGAATACAAAAAAGAGACTGCAAAATGCAGTCTCTTTTTTGCGTTCATGATACAAGGCAATCGACCGTCAGCATAAGGCAGAAGCCGAGGAGCATGCAGTAGGTCGAAAGGCGGCCGCTGCCGCGGATGTGTGTCTGCGGCACCATGTCGTCAACGATGACATACAGCATCGTTCCGGCTGCAAAGGCGAGCGCAAACGGCAGTATGCCGCGCGAGAGCGTTATGGCAAAGTAGCCGAAAAATACACCGGCCACCTCGACCGCACCGCTTATAAACGCGACTATCGCCGCGCGCTTTTTGCCCGTTCCGGCTTTCAGCAGCGGCGGTATGATTATCATGGCCTCCGGGATGTTCTGAAACGCGATGCCGCTTGTCACCGTCACAGCGTCGGATAGGTTGCCGGTTCCAAAGCTCACCCCGGCGGCGATGCCCTCGGGAAAGTGATGTATCGCAATGGCCGCGACGAATAAAAGCGCGTGGCGGCATGCCTCGTCATTGCCGTTTGTCATGCCCATGCCGCCTGCAAGCCGCGGACCGACGATGTTTATGCCGCTTAAAAAGAATGCGCCGCAGAATATGCCCAGCGGCGTGAGCCACAGCGCCTGCGAGCCGGAAAACTCCACCGACGGAACGACAAGGCCGAGTATCGCCGCGCACAGCATTATGCCGGCCGCCGCACCTGACAGCGCGTCCTCGACTGCCGGCGGTATATTCTCGAACAGAAAGCCTATCACAGCGCCGACAAGGCTGCAAAGTGCAATGCCTGCCGCCGTAATAAGTACATAAGTCATATAATTCCCCCAATTGCGGTCGATGCATTCTATGCCGCATTGGAAAAATTGTGATTGACAGCGGAGCAAATTTCCAATAGTATAATGTATAAAGTTATACACAAATTCAAAAGGAGTTCAAAGCATGAAAGATATGTCCCGACGCTTTGCGTGTCTTGTGCTTGCACTTTCACTGTGCCTTGCGCTTCTTGCCGGCTGCGGAAAGGATAAGGACGGCACGCCGGATCCCACGCCCGAGGCGACAAAGCAGACCTTTGATCCGGCGGCCTATGTCAAGGGCGGCCTCGACGCCGTGTATCTCGGCGAGTATTCCGACGAATATCTTGCCATGCTCGGCGGCGAAACGAAAGACAGCTGCGGTGAGCGCTATGAGCGTGGCATGCAGGTGAGTCTGGAGGTTTTCTGCGAATACTTCGGCATTGATCTTGCGCAGTGCGGCGACGCGACGCGTACCGAGCTTCTTGACCTCATGCGCCGGATGTATAAATGCGCAAAATACGAGATCGGCCCCACGGCGCAGGACGGCGACGGATACACAGTCTCCGTAACGGTCAGCCCCATTGCGGCGGTCGCGCAGACGGCGCAGGATGATTACCCCGGCTTTGCCCAGGACGCGGCAAACCGCATTGCCGCCGGCGAGCTGGACAAATCGTCGCAGAGCTTCAAGGACTGGTGGGCAAAGTCAATCTGCGACATGGTCTCGGCGCGCCTTGCTTCGCCCGAATACCTTGACGCGCAGACCGTCAGCGTGACACTTGCAAAAAACGACGGCGGAGCTTACGGCTTTGCAGGCACGAGCCTTTCGGATGTTGATGCGCTGATCGTTTCCTATCCGGCATAAAATGAGCAAAAAATCTTCGTATCGGAAGTGATACGAAGATTTTTTCATTTTAGCGTCATTTTTATGTGCGGTATGCCATCCTCGAGAAACTCCTCCGAGGTCGGGCGGAAGCCGAGCTTTTCGTATAGCGGCATTGCATACACCTGAGCCTCGAGGCTGATGCTTTCCGCCGAGAATTTTTCACGCGCGGTGTCGATTGCGGCGGAGACTATTCTGCTGCCGAGACCCTGCCGCCGCTTCACGGCGATAACGCGCCCGATCGCGGCATCGTCAAAGCTCACGCCCGGCGGCAGCACACGGGCATAGGCCTGTATGCCGTCCTCGTTGCGCAAAACAAGGTGATAAGCAGCCCTGTCTGCGTCATCGACCTCCTGATACGGGCAGCTTTGCTCGACGACGAACACCGATACGCGCAATTTGTATATCTCGAACAGCTCCCGAGCGGAGAGCTCATTAAAATGTTTCACAACAAGTTCCATTTTTTAGTGGCGATTTAGCGCACCTACCGATACGTATATCTCTGGTAGCCCGGTGTCGATGGCGCGGACGAAACCATGGCTGCCTCTTTATACGTTAGTGCGCTGCTGAATTTTGCACCGCACTGTGTAGGGAACAGGCTTTATCGCATGTTCGGCAGCTGCATTTTTACTCAACTTTTATTTAACGGCAGTTTCGGACTTTATAGAAAAAGCGTACCGTTGTTAACAAAGAGATAAATCGTCCGCAAAAAGCGGAACAGGCATTATTGAGGCGGCTGATGCCGCAATTTGAATTACACCTCATCTGCCGCAAGCGGCATCTTCCCCTCAAGGGGAAGACAAAGGGGCACAGCGGCAAACTCCTATGTCGCGCTGATGTGGCGCGAGAGTTTCCCGGTTTACTCCGCAGTTCCGAACCGGGCAAAAAACTCAGCACCGCACTGATGTTGCGCGAGGCAACTATGGTTTCCTCCGCACCTTCGATACCGGGTTCACGCAATATGCGTATTCGTAGATGCGCTAAAGCGCCTCTAAAAAATATTGGTGGTGGAGAGGAAGGCGGCGACGTTTGTGACCTTGCCGTGCTCGAAGGTAAGCTCGATGTTCACTCTGCCCTTTTCCGCGCGGCAGGAGTTAAAGCCGCCGTCGGCCATTTTGTATCGCGCATCGAGCAGCGCCGTTTTTGCGTCAAGCTCATCGTCGCCGACGCGGATGCCGAGAACGGAGTAAGACTTCTCGGCCGAGGAAAAGCCGATCACGCCGTAACCGCCAAGCCCGGAATCGGGGTGCTTGCCGAGGTAATAGCGCGTGTCGGTGTCGGCCTGCATTATGCCCTCGCCGCGCTCGTCTGAGAACCACTCGAATCCGTCGGCGTCATACTGCTTTGCGTCGTCTGCGCTGCGGATGTAGTCGATCGAGCCGCCCAGCCGCCAGTCGGTGAGCGAGCGCGTGTTGAACTGGGCAAGCTCAAACGTTCCGAACCATGTGAACACAACGCCCAGCAAAACCGCGGCTGCAAGCAGGATTATTATTGCAAGCTTTAGTGTTTTTTTAGATATCCTTTTATAAAACGGCATGTAAAATGCTCCTTTGAATCGTTGTAGATCGATCTGACGTTTCTGACTAAAATATCATAACATTTAATGATGAAAAGTCAATAACGGACACTTACCCGAAAAATAAATATTTTGTAAAGAGCAGGATTGTCAATAATGCACTAAATAATTTGCGAATTTTGTGTTAAAACGTCAAATGTTAAGGTGTGGCAAAATTCGTGCTTCAAGTCAGATGTGCGGCTGTGCTATAATAATTTACATCGGCACAACCGAAAAATTTTTATCAGGAGGAGCAATATGAAAAACACCAAGAAACTCCTTTCTCTGCTTCTGGTCATCGCCATGATATTCGCTCTGGCGGTTCCGGCATTTGCAGAAGGGGAGACCCCGTCTATGGCAGGCAAAACCGTTATTGTGCACTCGAACGACGTTCACGGCGCGATAGCCGGCTATGCAAACATAGCTGCACTTGCGGCTGAGTATGAAAGTCAGGGTGCCAAGGTAATAGTTGCCGACGCAGGCGACTTCAGCCAGGGCAAGGTCGAGGTCAGCTCGAACAAGGGCCTGAACGCGGTCAAGATGATGGACGCGGCAGGCTACGACGTCGCCACCCTCGGCAACCACGAGTTTGACTACGGCTATGCTCAGCTCAAGGAAAACCTCAAGGAAGCGACATTCAGCACCATCTGCTGCAACATCCTCGACGAAAACGGCAAGCCCGCATTCGAAGGCAGCAAGGTATTTGACATTGACGGCCTGAAGGTCGGCTTCATCGGCGTCAATACGCCCGAAAGCCAGACCAAGGCAAACCCGGCCCTCATAAAGGGTCTGACCTGGCTCGCAGGCGACGACATGGTCAAGGCAGTTCAGGCCGAGGCCGATAAGCTTAAGGCCGACGGCACCGACGTTATCGTTGTTCTGTCTCACCTCGGCGTTGACTCCGAGAGCAAGCCCAACCGCTCGACCGACCTGTGGGCAGGCCTGAAAGGCGTTGACTTCATCATCGACGGCCACTCCCACACCGTTATGGAAAAGGGCGATAATAACGAGCCTATCCAGTCCACCGGCACCGCATTTGAAAATGTCGGCGTTATTGTTATTGACAATGACACCAAGAAGATCGAAAAGAACATGCTCGTCAAAGTGACCGAAGACTCTGCAAAGGACGAGGCAGTCGCAAAGGCAGCTCAGGACATCACCGACGCTATCAACGCCGAGTACGGCGCCGTCTTCGCAAAGAGCGAGGTCGAGCTCAACGGCGACAGAAGCTACAATACCAAGACCGACCTCTACGGCAACCGCGACGGCGAGACTAACCTCGGCGACCTTATCACCGACTCCATGGTATGGTCGGTCAAAAAGACCGGCGGCGTGACGGTTGACGAGAAGAACATTGTTGCAGTCACAAACGGCGGCGGCATCCGCGCGGCGATCAAGGCCGGCGACGTCACCAAGAAGGACGTAAACACCGTTCTGCCCTTCGGCAACACCATCGCCGTTGTCTATGTCACCGGTGCAGAGCTGCTCGAGGCTCTTGAGGCTTCGACCTACTGCTCGCCCGACAGTGCGATCGGCGGCTTCCCCCAGGTTTCCGGAATAAACTACACCGTTGATGCATCCAAGGCATATGACGCAAACGACACGACCTATCCCGGCTCGACCTACTACGGTCCCAAGACCATAAACCGCGTTACCATCGACAGCATAAACGGCCAGGCGTTTGACGCAAAGGCAACCTATGCGGTCATCACCAACAACTTCCTTGCAGCAGGCGGCGATACCTACTATGCATTCGCCTCCGCAAGTGCTCAGTTTGACACCGGCATTCCTCTTGACGAGGCACTGATGGACTACATCACCACCGAGCTCAAGGGCGTCATCGGCGAGCAGTACAAGGCTCCGCAGGACCGCGTCAGCTACACCGAGCCGTTCACCGACGTGACGGCGGGCGTATACCATGACGCTATCATGTGGGCGTACAAGAGCAAGATCACGACCGGCGTTACCGATACCACCTTCGTCCCCAAGGACAGCTGCACTCGCGCTCAGATAGTCACCTTCCTGTACCGCGCGGCAGGCTCGCCCGAGGTCGCCGAGAACGTTACCAATCCCTTCACCGACGTCAGCAAGGACAGCGTTTACTACAACGCCATTATGTGGGCGGTCGAAAAGAAGATCACGACCGGTGTGACCGAAACCACCTTTGAGCCCAATTCCCCCTGCACCCGCGCTCAGATAGTCACCTTCCTGTACCGCGCGGCAGGCTCGCCCGAGCTTGCAAAGGGTGCAGCAAATCCGTTTAGCGACGTGTCAGACAGTAGCGTTTACTACAACGCGATCCTGTGGGCAGTCGAAAAGAAGATCACGACCGGCGTGACCGAGACTACCTTCGTTCCCAACGACACCTGCACCCGTGCACAGGCCGTCACCTTCCTGTTCCGCGCAAAGTAATTTAGCGCCGGCAGAAGCTGAGGCTTATAATTAAATATGTAGCACCCGAGGCTTTGCGGCTTCGGGTGCTTTTTTGCCGAGTAAAACTTTCGCACGAAAAAATATATAAATTTTCGCACGAATTTTTTAATAAAAGCCTTGACAAGAATAAAAAACAGTGCTATATTAGCACTCGAAGGCTAAGAGTGCCAACAGACAAGAGGTTTGAGTGCTAAATGAGTATAAGCGAAAGAAAAAAGAAAATACTCGGCGCACTGGTCGATGAATACATCAAAACTGCCGAGCCTGTCGGCAGCAAGGCCATTGCGAGCATCTCCGGTCTCGGCTGCAGCAGCGCCACGATTCGCAACGAGCTTGCGGAACTTACGGCGCTGGGCTATCTTGAACAGCCGCACACCTCTGCCGGACGCATCCCGACCCCTGCCGGGTACAGAATGTACGTCAACGAGCTTATGGAAAAGCAAAAGCTTTCCCTTGAAGAGGCCGAGGATATAAACCGGCGCCTGAACGAAAAGCTCACTCAGCTTGACGAGCAGATGCGCGATGTCGGAAAGCTTGCATCGCAGCTGACCGATTATCCGGCGCTTGCGCTTGCGGCCTATGCTCCGGCGACGATAAAGCGCTTTGATCTTATCTATATTGATGCCAACACATTCATAATCGTTGTGATGCTCAGCAACAATACGGTTAAGAACAAGCTCGTAAATCTCCCGGTTTCGGTCGATCAGCAGATGATACAGAAGCTTGCAACGCTGTTTAACGCAAACTTCACCGGCATCTCGAGCGACAAGATAACGCCGCTGCTGATCTCTTCAACAGAGCGCGCCGCCGGCGACACGATGGGTCTTGCGGCGGTCATAGCGTCGTTTACAATGGAAACTCTCGAAAGTCAGCATGGCGTTGAAGCCTATATAACGGGCGAGAACAGACTGCTCAGCCAGCCAGAGTTCCGTGACCCGGATAAGGCGCACAAGCTGATGAATTACCTTTCCGACGGAGGCCATATCATAGCCGACGCGGAAAACGGGCTTTTCAATGACGAATCCGAGGTCAGGGTCCTCATAGGCCCCGAGAATATCGCAGAGGAGCTGAAGGACTCAAGCGTTGTTATAGCAAGCTATGACATGGGCGATAATACAAAGGGGCTGATCGGAGTTGTCGGGCCGACAAGGATGGATTATTCCGCAGTCGCCGCAAAGCTGAGCTTTCTGGCGGCAGGACTTTCAAAGCGCCTCGGCGCAGGAGCAGCACCGCCGTCGGGCATGCATAATAAGCTTATAATCAAGGGAGATGACATCATAGATGAGCAGTAAGAAAGATAAAAAAGAGCAGGAGCCTCAGACCGAAGAAGTTAAAGAAGAAAAGGTCGAAGCAGCTGCCGAAGAAATAAAGGACGAAGCGAAAGCGGAGCCCAAGGAAGATAAAAAAGATAAGAAACAGAAGAAAGAGTCCAAAAAAGAGGCCGAGATAAAGGAAACGGCCGAAAAGCTCATTCAGGCGGAAAAGGAAAAGTACCTCAGGCTCTGCGCCGAGTACGATAACTTCCGCAAGCGCAGCCAGAAAGAGCGCGAGGGTCTGTATGCCGATATAAAGGCGGACACGCTGCTCAAGTTCCTTCCTGTCTACGACAATCTGGAAAGAGCGCTCTCCACGCCGACGGCAGACGAAGCGTACCGCAAGGGCGTGGAAATGACGATGGTGCAGTTTAACCAGACGCTCGAAAAGCTCGGCATAACCGAGATCCCGGCGCTCGGCGAGAAGTTTGATCCGAATGTTCACAACGCGGTCATGCACGTTGAGGACGAGTCCCACGGAGAAAACGAAGTCGTCGAGGTGTTCCAAAAGGGCTTCAAGCTCAATGACAAGGTGATCCGTTTTGCTATGGTAAAAGTAGCGAACTGATTATAAATTGATTTAGTATATTATTGACTTTCAAATAGGAGGATTTACATTATGGGTAAGATTATAGGTATTGACCTCGGTACAACTAACAGCTGCGTATCCGTTATGGAAGGCGGCGAGGCTGTCGTTATCGCAAACGCAGAGGGTGCTCGCACCACCCCGTCAGTCGTTGCATTCACCAAGACCGGTGAGAGAATGGTAGGTCAGGTCGCAAAGCGCCAGGCCATCACAAACCCCGACAGAACAATTTCGTCCATCAAGCGTGAAATGGGCACAGCATACAAGGTCACCATTGATAATAAATCATACACTCCGCAGGAGATCTCCGCAATGATCCTTCAGAAGCTGAAGGCAGACGCAGAGAGCTACCTCGGCCAGCCTGTCACCGAGGCTGTCATCACCGTTCCTGCATACTTCACCGACGCACAGCGTCAGGCAACCAAGGACGCAGGCCGCATCGCAGGTCTGGATGTAAAGCGTATCATCAACGAGCCTACCGCGGCGGCTCTGGCATACGGCCTTGATAAGGAAAGCGATCAGAAGATCATGGTCTACGACCTCGGCGGCGGCACCTTCGATGTCTCCGTGCTTGAGATCGGCGACGGCGTTATCGAGGTTCTCGCAACCGCCGGCAATAACCGCCTGGGCGGCGACGACTTCGACGCATGCATCACCAAGTACCTCGTTGACGAGTTCAAGAAG